>Ga0214543_1001073_pt1 | contig 51004 bp, 55 predicted proteins | sample CNSS2metaG_FD_160094 | JGI IMG/M metagenome (GOLD analysis project Ga0214543, IMG submission 160094) | Root nodule microbial communities from cowpea collected in UCLA plant growth center, Los Angeles, California, USA - CNSS2 | ecosystem: Host-associated > Plants > Roots > Nodule | place: USA... | reverse complement strand
GGGGCAATGGTATGGACCCCGCCCTCGCGGCGCGGTGGAATCTCGAACGTCAACTGCGATGAAGGAGGATATCATGCGGGTCGTTCGGATAGGTTTGGATTTGGCGAAGTATGTCTTCGAGGTTCACGGCGTCGACAAGCACGGGAAAGTCGTTGTGCGAAAGAGGCTGCGTCGCGATGCGGTGGCCCGCTTCTTCGCCAATTTGCCGGCGTGTCTGGTCGGCATGGAGGCTTCGAACGGAGCGCACTACTGGGCTCGCGTGCTCACCGAGCTCGGCCATCAGGTGCGGCTGATCAGCCCTCAGTTCGTGACGCCATACGTCAAGTCGAACAAGAACGACCGGAACGATGCGGAAGCGATCTGCGAAGCGGTCGGCCGGCCGTCAATGCGCTTTGTGCCACGGAAATCGACCGATCAGCTGGCGGTGCAAGCCGTCCATCGCATTCGCCGGCGTCTGGTCGCCGACCGGGTCAGGCTCGTCAACCAGATTCGCGGTCTTCTGTCCGAGCATGGGATTGTCATTGCCCGTGACATCGCGCAGCTGCGGCGCGGCCTCGCCATCATCGCAGGGAACGACAATGACGGCCTCAGCGAGATGGTTCGCCCGCTCATGAGGGAGTTGCAGACGGAATTGGCCGAGCTCGACCGACGCATTGCAACCTATGACCGGCGGATAAGGGAAATCTTCCGCACCAGTGAGCAGTGCCAGCGGCTTGGGAAGATCGAAGGAATCGGCCCTGTGACGGCGACAGCCTTGATCGCCGCCGTCGGCGATAGAACCTCCTTCAAGAACGGCCGCCAGTTCGCGGCCTGGCTCGGCCTGGTGCCGAAGCAGCGATCCAGTGGAGGGCGGGCCCGTTTGTTCGGCATCAGCAAACGCGGCGATCGGTATCTGCGCACACTGATGATTCACGGCGCTCGCGCCGCTTTAAGCCGGGCGGGCGGCAAGCAGGATCCGCGAAGCCTCTGGCTCGGCAAGATGCGGCAACGGCGGCATCCCAACATCGCGGCCGTTGCGCTTGCCAACAAGAATGCGCGGATCGTGTGGGCTATGCTCTCTAGCGACACTGCTTACGAGCCCGGACTGTCGGTGAAGCCAACCTGAGGCCAAGGCGCGAACAAGGAAAGGAGGTCCCACCCCGGCAATTGCAGCAAATGGCAAGAGATGGCGAAACGGTCACCCCGTCGCTTCCAGAGCCTGATGTGTGGACCGGCATGGCGTTAGCCAATGTCATCGGGGCTTTAAGGTGGAAGCGGGCGAAAACCCATCGAGGCTCGCGGCGAAGACGTTGTCCAGCCGCATCACGAAGCCGGATATACGTCAGCAGTTGTGACCATCTATCCTGATCCAGCCGACTGTTGCAATCGGGCGGGGTCCATATACGTCCTACAGACGAGAGAACGCCGGTCACCTTGGCCGCGGCGAACGTCGCGTCATGGGGGCGATTGAAGCTTGCCGGACACCTCGGCTCGGCGGTCACGTCGATACCTGTGACGACTGTGGCCTGACACGCGTCTCCTATAATTCCTGCCGCAATCGCCACTGTCCGAAGTGCCAGGGGGCGGCGCGCAAGCAATGGGTCGCGGCCCGTATCGCCGATCTGCTGCCGATCCCGTACTTCCATGTGGTCTTCACCCTGCCTCCGGCAGTCGCCGAGATCGCGTTCCAGAACAAGGCGGTCGTGTATGCCCTGTTGATGCGGATCTCGGCCGTGACACTGCAGACCATCGCCGCCAATCCCACGGGCAATCCCATGACAGCCAAGCACAGCGCGGGAAGTCCTCCGAATGCCCGGAATGCCGGCGGCCCATGCGCAGGACAGATATCAACATTCCGCCTGTTTCTCCGCCTCGGCCATCATCTTTCCGGTGCGATACATCATGATGCCCAACACGCGGAGCTTCCAAAATTGCAACGGAAGGCCAGCGCGTTCACCCAACGCTCGATATCACGCGTCCCGTCCGTGCCGAATGAGCGGCCACCGCTGTCGAAGCGATGCCCAGAGATCTACTACTCCCATAACGGCGCCAACCAGCCCGCGGCGTCGTTCAATCCGGCTTATATGAGGTCGGACACAGACAGCCGAACCGGCAGAACCGACCTCACATAACCCTCCCGATTCCGTTGCGCCGGCATTCGTGATTCACTTTCGTCACGGAGGTGATTTGCGATGCCAAAAGCCTATTCACGTGATCTTCGGGAACGGGTTTCCCGCTTTGTCGATGCCGGGCACTCGCGTCATGCGGCGGCGGCCCACTTTGGCGTGTCGGTTTCCTTCGTCGTCAGGCTGTGCAGGTCTGGCGCAGGACCGGAAGGCTTGATCCCAAGCCCGGCGGCGGGCGGCGGCATTCCAAGCTCGAGCCGCACCGCAGCTTTCTGCTTCGCCGGATCGGCGAAAAGGACGATATAACCATGCTCGAACTCAGCGCCGAACTGGCGGCCAAGGGCACGAACGTGGACGCGGCTTCGATCTCCCGCTGGTTTAGCCGCAACGGCTACCGCTTCAAAAACGTATGGCTCGCCCGTCCGCAAGCGGTCTGAAGGAGGCTGATCAATCTGCACCAACGTATCCGGTCTCAAGGCACGCCTTGGCCAAGATGGAGCTGCAGCCGAATGCAGAAACTACTTCAACGCCGCAGGATATGGATTCACTTGAAAGTCCGTTGCTCTAATGATCCCCTCTGGGTCAGCAACGTTGGCATCAAGCCTCCCGGTACACGAGGAACCGAACCTGCCGCCGTCATGGAACACGCCAATCTGCGTGGCCCCGGCTACTTTCATTGAGGAGACAACTGACAATGCTGACCAACCCCACCATCGACATGCTGCGCGAGCTCGGCCTCTCCGGCATGGCGAACGCGTATCACGAACTCGAGGCGCAACCGGAGGCGAGACAACTCGAGCACGGTGAATGGTTCACGATCTTGCTCGAACGGGAAACGACCACGCGCCGTCGAAGCGCTTCGAGGCAAAGGCCCGTGCCGCGATGCTCCGCCACGACGCCCAGATCGAGAACATCGACTTCCGCGCTGCCCGCAGCCTCGATCGCAACCTGTTCCTGAAGCTCGCCGGCTGTGATTGGATCAGGCAACATCACAGTCTCCTGCTGATCGGGGCCGTCGGCGTCGGCAAGAGCTGGCTGGCCTGCGCGCTCGGACACAAGGCATGCCGCGAGGACTTCTCCGTCGCCTATCATCGCCTGCCCAGGCTGTTTTCGCCACCCTTGCGCTCGCGCGCGGCGACGGCCGTTATCCCAAGGTCCTCAAGGCGCTCGCCAGAACTGAGCTGCTCATTCTCGATGACTGGGGTCCCGAGAAGCTCAACGACGAGCAGCGTCGCGACCTCCTGGAAGTCATCGAGGACCGCTACGAGAAGCGATCCACCATCGTCACCAGCCAGGTGCCCGTCGATCACTGGTACGACATGATCGGCAATCCGACGCTCGCCGACACCATCCTCGACCGCCTCGTCCACAATGCCTACCGCATCGAACTGTCCGGTGAGAGCTTGCGAAAGCAGCGTCAGACACCAGCAGACGCTTTGACCGCGCGACAATCAGGAGCCATCAAAACAACGACCCAAGGGAGCATCGACTGGCCGGCTTCAAATCGGAATGCTGGCCGGAATGAAATCGGAACAGGTGGCCGGCTGCGTTTCGGAATCAATGGCCGGCTTCATCGGGATACGCACCGGTAATGAGAATGGTTGGTTTGAAGTCCATGTGAGCACCTTTTGAGAGATCAGCGGTCAACTGAGCATTTGCGCTTATGATGCCTGCCGCCATCGGAAGCGTGTCGCTCTAAGCGGATTTCTATCGATGGACGTCTCGCGGTCGGCGAGAAGAGCCACGACCAGTTCCGCTGTGCGCGGCGCCGAGGCAAGGCCGACGTGCCCGAGATCGAAAGCGTACACAATGCCGCGGCATGTCGAACTAAAATCGATCACAGATACGCCATCGGGCGTCGATGGGCGGTGGCCCTGCCAGCGTGTAATCGCGAGTTCTCGCTGATTTTGATTGAGCTTGGGATAGGTGATGAGCAGTTGATTTAGTAGAAGGTCTGCGCGCTTCCAGTCCAATTGGGTGGGGCGTCCAGACTGGCAAGCTCGACCTGCCCAGAAGCGCGTAACCTTCCTGCGATTGGTGTGTTTGCCATTTTTCCATCGCTCAGCAGGACAGGGATATGCGGGGTTGATGCAGGGGCGGCAATCTCAACATGATAACCCCGCTCGCTTTCGAGGGGATGTCGTCTTCTGCCTGTGCGGCGAGGGGTTTTGAGAATGTTTCGGCGGCGATGACGGCCTTGTGGCACTTGATATCGCCTCTGTCGGTTTGAACCGAAACCAGCCCACCGTCTGAAAACGCGAACCCCGTCGCTTGGGCTTTGATCAGGGTTGCGCCGCGAGTGAGCGCCGAAGACACCAAGGCGGAAACATAGCGTGCCGGGTCAGTGCAATTTCCACCCTTCTCAACAAGCGCGGCAAATCGATAGCGCTGGCTGAGAGCCGGTTCAAAGCGATGCAGATCATCATCCTCGAGTTCGCGCCAGACAACTCCGTTCTCTCGCCGCAGCCGCCAGGCGAGCGCATCCGACTCGAACTCGGCTCTCGACGGGTAAACATAGAGCAAGCCATCCTGTCGAATAAACTGGTCGCAGCCGCACTGTCTCGACAGCACGCGATGCCGGTCCGAGCAGTCCTGTAGGAGCAAACCCAAAGCTCTTGCGGTCTCCTCGACTTTCCGGACGGTCCCGCGAGCATGAACCTGCAAAGCCAAGGCAAGAGGCCCGGCAGAAAGCGCCACCTGATTGTGAGGGACTTGTCGACGACAGGAGGTAGGTGGGGATTTTTTTTCCAGAGACCTGGTGTCGAGATTGGCACGACAGACGCCGGGCAAAGGCGCCGTTGCCGAAACTCGCAGCTTGTTCACCACCAGGAAGATCAGGTTCAACCAGGGTTACGTGCCAACCCTCATCAAGAAGCGCGTGAGCAATGCATGCGCCAACGATGCCGCAGCCGATGACAACAACGTGCCGACCGACAGCGCTGTTCATCTACGATCCAAGCCCATGCACACCATAGCAATCGATCGGCCGCGGGGGCCACCGATAGTCCACGCGCATCATTTATCGCCATGTTTCCAACAGTGCCTTCCGCACCTCGTTGCCGTCGGAGAACGGAATCACCGTTTCGCCCACGGTTTGTCCTTCTTCATGGCCCTTTCCGGCGACCACGAGAGTGTCGCCCTCTTCGAGCATATGGACTGCTGACCGAATGGCTTCCGCTCGGTCAGGAATTTCGATCGCACCAAAAGCGGCGTCCAAAATCTCGGATCGAATAGAAGCGGGGTCCTCTGAGCGAGGATTGTCGTCCGTGACGATGACGACATCCGACAGCTTTGTCGCAATCTCGCCCATGATGCGCCGCTTGCCCTTGTCCCGGTCACCGCCGCAACCAAAAACCAGGATCACGCGACCGGCAGTTAGCGGGCGAGTAGCCGACAATACCGCTGTTAGGGCTTCAGGTTTGTGGGCGTAGTCGACATACACTGGCGCTCCTTGGAGTGTCGCGCCAATTCGCTCCATACGGCCAGGGGCGCCAATCAAATGCTCTGTTGCAGCGATCGCGACGTCTGGAGGAAGTCCCGTTGAGATAGCAAGCGCAGCGGCCACAAGAGCGTTGGCAATCTGGAACTCACCGGCGAGAGGAACTGTCGCTTCGAAGCTGCGGTCGCCGAAACGGACCTTCACGATCTGCTGATGATTCCGCGGCTGCAAATCTTCCAGTACAAGGTAGCGTCCTTGCTTCCCGACAGTCCTCACATCCAAACCGGCCACTGCAGCAACTCCAGCGGCGCGTTCTGACGCCAGCCCGTCGGCAAAGATGACGGCTGGGGCTCCTTTGGGGAGCAACGTGCCGAACAGCCGCATTTTGGCAGCCATATACTCGTCGACCGATCGGTGGTAATCCATGTGGTCGCGCCCAAGGTTGGTAAACGCTCCTGCTGACAGACAAACGCCATCAAGGCGGTGCTGGTCCAAGCCGTGGCTCGATGCCTCCATCGCAGCATGCGTCACACCCTCAGCTTCAAGGCCCGCCAGGACACGATGCAATTCGACTGGATCAGGTGTTGTCCTTGACCCATGTTCACTTTGTTTGGGCGAGACAACACCTGTTGTTCCAATCTGCGCGGCGGCGTTGCCACCATGAGCCCAGATTTGCCTCGCGAAGGAAACCACCGACGTCTTGCCTGCGCTGCCTGTCACTGCAACAACTGTTTCTGGTTGTGCTTGAAAGAAGCGGGCCGATGCAAGCGCCAGAAACCTTCTCGGGTTGGAAACGATCAACACCGGCACGGGACAGTCGGTGGGTTGAGCCGAGACAATGGCCGCAGCTCCACGCCCAACGGCGTCGACAATATATTTGGCACCATCAGCCTTCGCTCCCGATAGGGCGACGAACAGCATTCCCGGCTTGATCATCCGGCTGTCAGACGAAAGACCGGTGATGGACGTGTCACCAGCAGCACCCGTCACAAAGTGAGTCACTTCCAGTAAACCTGTACCAACCAGATCTCTCAGCTTCATCGTCCCTCACGTATGTTAAACAGAGCGGCCCAACCGACGAAGAGCCGCTCCCGACGTGCGCCCCGGCCGAGCACTTCAGTTCAGGACGGTGCAGTCTTCTGACTTCCAAGACACGGTAACCGGTGTTCCGCCTGCAAAATGCGCTTGGCCGCGGTTCTGGCGCTTTACCGTAATCGTCTCATCGCCACAGCGGACCAAATACCGGGTCATTTCTCCAAGGAAGAGTGCGTTCTCGACCACGCCATGAAGGGCGTTTGGCGCATCGGCAGCTGGTGCACGCAGGTCAATGTCAACATGTTCCGGCCGGACGAACAGCCATGCTTTGGCGCCGTCGGTCTGCCCGGACAACTGGGCAGCCCCAGGTGCAATCCCAGCAACAGTCAGTTTGCCCACCCCGTTCTGGGCGTGATCGACGCGACAGGGGATCATGTTGGATTCTCCGACGAACGAGGCGACAAAGCGGTTCTTAGGCTTGCCGTAGAGGCTCTTGCTGTCGTCCACCTGCACGAGCCTGCCCTCGTTGATGACGGCAATTCGATCGGACATGGTCAGCGCCTCGTCCTGGTCGTGGGTGACGAAGACGACCGTCATGTTCAGTTCCTTTTGGATCCGCATGATTTCAATCTTCATGTGTTCACGAAGATTCCGGTCAAGCGCCCCAAGCGGCTCGTCCATGAGCAGAATGCTCGGATTGAAGACGATGGCGCGTGCCAGGGCGATGCGCTGTTGCTGGCCGCCCGACAACTGGTTGGGGTAGCGACCACTGTATTGATCCATTTTGACCAACTGCAACGCGCGGCCGACCTTTTCCGCAGTCTCCTGGCGAGGCGCCTTTCGCACTGTGAGCGGGAACGCGACGTTCTCGGCGACGGTCATGTGTGGGAAGAGCGCATAGTTCTGGAAGACCATGCCAATTCCGCGCTCATAAGCGGGAAGATCGACGATGGATCGACTTCCGAGGAAGATGTCTCCGGACGTCGGCGTTTCAAACCCCGCAATCATCTTCAGCGCCGTGGTCTTGCCGGAGCCGGATGGGCCGAGGAAGGTCACGAACTCGCCCGGTTGAATGAGGAGATCGAAGTCTTTCACCACATGCAGTGGGCCATAGAACTTCTGGATGTTTTTCATCTCAAGGCTTGTGGACATCTCGTGCCTCCGATCATTCGGCGATGCTGGTGGAAGTGCGTTTATTGTGCCGGTCTCGGATCAATTGCACCGTAATGATTGACGCAGTGACGAGCAGCACGATGAGGGTCGATGCCGCGCTGAGGAGCGGATCGATCTGGTATTTAATGTCGCCCCAGAACTTGATGGGCAAGGTTGGAGTTTGGCGCCCGAGCAGGAAGATGCTGACCAGTAGCTCGTCGAACGACGTCAAAAAAGCGAGTAGACCAGCGGTGAGAAGTGCAGGCTTGAGGATTGGCAAGGTCACCAACCGAAGCGTTTGCAGGGGGCGGGCACCGTGCACTGACGCCGCAGGTTCAAGGGCCGGATCGAAGTTCCGCAGGGCTGCCGCCATCACGACGATCACATAGGGTACAGACAGAAGCACATGCCCCATCACCAAACCGCCGAAGGTTCCGAGAATTTGCAGACGCGCTTCGAAGACATAGAGCGCAGTTGCGATGATCACGACCGGCACCATCAATGGTGAAAGCGAGAAAAGGAACAACGTCCTCTTGAACAGGAACTGAGTTCGCACCAGCCAGAATGCGCCCATGGTTCCAACTATTGTGGCGACCAACGCTGCTGCCGCCCCGAGCTGAATCGAAAAGAAGAAGGACTGATGCCAATCGGTCGCCTTTGCTAGCTTTTCCCACCATTGCATAGAGAGGCCGGGAGGAGGGAACACGACGAACGGAGACGAACTAAAGGACAGTATCACGACAACGATCAGCGGGGCCGTCAAAAACAGGAGAACCAACACCGTGTAGGCCCAAAGCCAACGTGCCTGGCGCGTCAAAAGGGGTGAGGTCACCGTATGAATTGTGCTCTCGGTCACTCTTAGAAGCGGCTCCATCGCTCGCTTCAGTCGCGTAAACAAGCGCGCCGCCACGCGGGGTTTTTCGTCCAATGTGGCCGTAGACGTAGACGACCAGATCATTTCAAGAGGAATAAAGAGGCTTGCAACGAACAATATTCCGATAGTCACCAGCAACAGGACGATCGAGGAGGCGTACCCCAATTCAAAATTGAGCAAGACCGTCATTTGGGTGACGATAAGCTGGGAGATCATTGTGTCGCTCGGTCCGCCGAGGAGGGCAGGCGTGATGTAGAACCCGATGGCCGTAATGAAGATAAGGATACCTGCGGAGAACACAGCCGGGAGCGTCATTGGGAAGTAGACGCGCAAGAATGCTTGCACGGGTTTCGCGCCCAGAATTTGCGCAGCGTGGGCGAAATCATGATCGATGCGCACCATCGACGAATACATGGTGAATATCGCCATAGGGATGAAGACATGGGCCATGCCGATGACCACTGCAAAAGTCGTGTTCAAAAGCTGGAGGGGGGCACTGACGAGGCCGAGCGAGATCAGTGCGTTATTGATAACGCCTTCTCGACCCAAAATCACCATCCAAGCATAGGTGCGGATCAGAAACGCTGTGAAGAGAGGAATGAGAATGAAAACACTGATCGTGGACAACGCTCGAGACTTGAGCTTCGTAAGCAGGTAGGCCACCGGATAACCTACCGTAATCGACACGACGGTCACGATGAACCCAGTCTGCAGAGTACGCAGCAGAATGTTCAAGTTCGTCTCGCTCGCGAAAACGCGAGCGTAGTGACTGAAATTCAGCTTCGACCCTTCGAAGCTGCCCCAAACGATATACGACAGCGGAATGACCAGAAATCCGATCAGGAGGATGGTCAGAGGACTTGCAACGATTGTCCCCCTGATCCAGCGATTTCCCGACAGTGCGTTCATAACATCCAGCCTCTTCACCGGCCGTTCGTCAACCGAGCCCGCGGCTCTTGCTTGTGCCACATTCATAGCATCTACTCCGTTGCTGTTCGCCTGTTGACGAACAGCAATCTCACTTTGATCGCGGGCCAACGGAACTGACCCGCAGCGTGATGCTCACTGCGATAGCATCGCAACGCAGCGTTCCAGTGCGACGTCCCAGTTGGTGCGTCCGTCGGCAGCCGTCTCGTTCCACCATTCGTAGTTCTGGAAGACCTGCTTCTCGATGAGTTCCGGCGAGCCGGGCAGGATGCTGACCATGTCCTTCGGGAGCAGCTTGTAGGCGTCGTTGTTGACCGGGCCATAGGAGATCGCTTCTGCAAAGTCCGCCTGGGGCCTGGCCTGGGAAATGTAGGCCAGGAACTTGGCGGCGTTCTCCTTGTTGGGCGAGTTCTTCGTGATCACCCAGAAGTCGAGCTGCAGAAGGGATTGATCCCAGGAGAGCTCTACCGGCGCGCCTTCCTGTTTGGCTTTGAAGATGCGGCCGTTATAGGCTGCCGCGATGTCAACCTCACCGCTGATCAGGCTCTGGGGAGCGTCGGCGCCGGCGACCCACCAGCGACCCACATTGGGCTTCATCTCGGCGAGCTTCTTGAACCCGCGGTCCAGATCGAGGGGATAGAGCTTGTCAGGCGAAACGCCATCGCCCATCAGCGCGCCTTCGAGCAGCGCACCATCCAACATCTTTTCGCATTTCGGCAGCGCACGCTTTCCCGGGAAATCCTTCACGTTATAGAAGTCCACCCAGTTCTTCGGCTGCTTGCTGGCATCCGGGAACTTGCTGGTGTTGAAGGCGACGACTGCGGATGAGACAAGGGCGCCAACACCATACTTGTTCTTCATCTGCTCGGGCATGCCTGCCAGGGTGTTGTCGGCAAAAAAGCTGTAGTCGATCTCCTCGACCGCCTCTTTGTTGATCCAGCCCTTGAGCGCTCCGCCAGGAATTCCGGTGATGTCGGCTTCGGGCTGGCCGAGTTTGATCGACGCCAACAGCTTCGCATGATCTTCAGGAACCAGTACGACCTTGATGCCCGTGTCGCGCGTGAACGGATCGAAGAAAGCCTTCTTTTGAGCGGCCTCCCAGGTCCCGCCGCCGGACGTGATCACGACCTCGCCGGTCCCCTTAAGGTTCTCGGCTACGTCCTCTGCCTGGGCGGCGAACGGCACGGCGGACAGCAGAAGGGCTGCGCCAAAGGCGAGATTTCTAACTCTGGTATTCATGTTCATTCCCCTTTCTTTTTGACGACGGCTCTTGCTCCCGGCGCCGACAACGATCCGAGCCATGATCTCCGGCGCACGAATAGAAATTTGATCTCAGTTCTTTATCGGCCCGGATTCATCAAATCAGAGCCTGCTCCTCAACGGCGATTGCGAGCACCGGTTCTCCCTTCGGAATCGAAGGATGAGTAATCCGCCAGAGGACGAGTCCGTCGGCAGGTGAATTGATTTCAGCGAGAGTTTCACCGAACAAGCTGCGGAGCGTTCCGAGGCGTTGACCCTTCTCTACCCGGCGGCCAGGCTCGACATCGGAATGGAACTCGCCATTCGTTGGGCAATGAACCCAAAGATAGTCGTCGCACGGAACTCGAGCATTGCGGAATGAAGAGACCGGCGTATCAAGGATCTGAAGGGTGCGCGCAATGTTGAGCACGCCATCAACGTGAAAGGAAATCGCCTCCTCATCTATAAGGCCGTTTGAGCCCGCTTCCGACATCAAAGCGATACGGCTGTGACACGCGAATGCAGTCGGGGGTCGTCCCGGCTTTTCCATGTAGGACCGAGGGAGACCGAGAACGATTTCGGTATCGAAGCACATTGCCAGATTGCGAGCCTTCTCTTCGACATCCTGCTCGTTTGTCTTCTGGTAGAGGACGAATTTGGAAACTTGCTCCCGCAAGTCACCGCCGTGCATATCGACGTAGCAATCCGATCCAACGGACCACTCATTCACGATGGCATCACACAGGGCCTCCGTGAATGTTCCGTTTCTTTGGCCCGGAAATGTATGATTGATGTTCTTGTGGTCGATCGGGCACACGTACTCGCTGTATTTATAAAGGGCTGGTTGGTTGATCAGCGGGATGATGGAAACGGACCCGCGAATGGTTTCGGGGTCGAACAGGCGCTGAAGTCTGACAGCGGCTTCGATCGCCGAAACTTCGTTTACGTGTACCCCGGCAGACATGCACAATCTTGGCCCGGGCTTCTCTCCTCGGATTTCACAGAGGGGCCAACGGTATTCGGCCAGAGTCGGATTTTCAAAGCGTACTGAACCGCGGAAAACCCCGGGCTTCCCGTAAGCGCAGCTATTATCACGAGCAGTGATTTCCATTGTCTTCTCCGGGCGGCTCAGCAGCTTTCCACGATGCCATGAGGGGGCCGCTGCGGGCGGCCCGCAGCGGCATGATGGTCACTGCGATAGCATCGCGACGCAGCGTTCCAGTGCGACGTCCCAATTGGTGCGTCCGTCGGCAGCCGTCTCGTTCCACCATTCGTAGTTCTGGAAGACCTGCTTCTCGATGAGTTCCGGCGAGCCGGGCAGGATGCTGACCATGTCCTTCGGGAGCAGCTTGTAGGCGTCGTTGTTGACCGGGCCATAGGAGATCGCTTCTGCAAAGTCCGCCTGGGGCCTGGCCTGGGAAATGTAGGCCAGGAACTTGGCGGCGTTCTCCTTGTTGGGCGAGTTCTTCGTGATCACCCAGAAGTCGAGCTGCAGAAGGGATTGATCCCAGGAGAGCTCTACCGGCGCGCCTTCCTGTTTGGCTTTGAAGATGCGGCCGTTATAGGCTGCCGCGATGTCAACCTCACCGCTGATCAGGCTCTGGGGAGCGTCGGCGCCGGCGACCCACCAGCGACCCACATTGGGCTTCATCTCGGCGAGCTTCTTGAACCCGCGGTCCAGATCGAGGGGATAGAGCTTGTCAGGCGAAACGCCATCGCCCATCAGCGCGCCTTCGAGCAGCGCACCATCCAACATCTTTTCGCATTTCGGCAGCGCACGCTTTCCCGGGAAATCCTTCACGTTATAGAAGTCCACCCAGTTCTTCGGCTGCTTGCTGGCATCCGGGAACTTGCTGGTGTTGAAGGCGACGACTGCGGATGAGACAAGGGCGCCAACACCATACTTGTTCTTCATCTGCTCGGGCATGCCTGCCAGGGTGTTGTCGGCAAAAAAGCTGTAGTCGATCTCCTCGACCGCCTCTTTGTTGATCCAGCCCTTGAGCGCTCCGCCAGGAATTCCGGTGATGTCGGCTTCGGGCTGGCCGAGTTTGATCGACGCCAACAGCTTCGCATGATCTTCAGGAACCAGTACGACCTTGATGCCCGTGTCGCGCGTGAACGGATCGAAGAAAGCCTTCTTTTGAGCGGCCTCCCAGGTCCCGCCGCCGGACGTGATCACGACCTCGCCGGTCCCCTTAAGGTTCTCGGCTACGTCCTCTGCCTGAGCGGCGAACGGCACGGCGGACAGCAGAAGGGCTGCGCCGAAGGCGAGATTTCTAACTCTGGTATTCATGTTCATTCCCCTTTCTTTTGAAGACGGCTCTTGCTCCCGGCGACACGCCAGAAGTAGCCCTATTATTATCCAATATCGTATATTGGAATTTGAGGCTTGGTCAAGGGGAAAATGTCGCTTCCTGAGCGGGCGAACCGAATAGAATTGTCGTTCTGGTCCTTGGGCGCTGCCCAAGCTCGTCCGGCGCAAGTGGCAGTATGACGAGGAGGTGAACTGACGTAGCAAATAACCGTCAGGAACACCTCATGAAGAAGACCGTTGTTGTGCGCACCTTTGCGCACACGGAAACATGGAAGACGCAAGAAAACAGACACCGGCAAGAGCAGGAATTCGCCAATACCTTAGCGTCAGGCCAGCGGTGACCCGTTCAGCCAGCCGCAACGCCGAGATCACTGACACCATCCACCATTTGATAAAGTGCGAGCGGCGGATCGGTCGTAAGCGGTGTTTTCAGGCCACGGTCTTGATCGACTTCTCAGCATAGGCCCAGGGCAGAAGTTCATCGATCTGACTGTTGGGATGGCCGTTGACGACCCTGGTGATGACGTCAGTTAGGTAGGCCAATGGCTCGACGGCGTTAAGCTTTGCCGTTTCGATGAGCGAGGCGATGGTCGCCCAATGTTCAGCGCCGGCATCCGAGCCCGCGAACAATGCATTCTTCCGATTGAGGGCGATCGGCCTGATAGAGCGTTCGACGGTGTTGGAGTCGATCTCGATACGGCCGTCGTCGATGAAGCGGGTGAGCCCGTCCCAGCGCGAGAGCGTGTAGCGGATGGCTTCGGCGAGCTTTGTCTTCTGGCTGATGAGAGCGAGTTGTTCGGTCAGCCATGGTGCGAGGCTGTCGATGATCGGGCGGCTCATTGCCTGCCGGACGGTGCAGCGTTCCTCGTGAGTCTTGCCCCGGATATCGTCCTCGATCTTGTAGAGTTCTGCGATGCGCCTGAGCGCTTCGCTGGCAATAGGCGCGGGACCGGCCGCCGCCAGTTCATAGAAGCGCCGACGCACATGGCTCCAGCAGAATGCCAAAGACACACTGTTGCCGGCGGCGAGCGCTCGATAGCCCACGTATCCGTCAACCTGCAGGATGCCGACGAAGCCATTGAGATGCGCCATCGGCCGTTCGCTCTTGCGATCGGGCGCATGGACATAGACGACACCGGGCGGGTCGGCTCCCTGCCATGGCCTGTCGTCGCGCGCATAAGCCCAAAGCTGCCCGGTCTTTGTCTTTCCCCGACCCGGATCGAGCACCGGGGCGGTCGTTCCGTCAGCGAAGAGCTTGGACGAGGCCTTCAGATGCTCGAGCAGCCTTTGATGAACCGGGCGCAGATGCCAGGCGGCTCGGCCGACCCAGTCGGCGAGTGTCGAGCGGTCCAGGCCGATCCCTTGGCGCTTGTAGATTTGAGCCTGCCTGTAGAGGGGCAAGTGGTCAGCGTACTTGGAGACCAGCACCTGAGCGACGGTCGCCTCGGTCGGAATGCCGCCTTCGATCAGCCGCGCGGGAGCCGGAGCCTGGACGACGACTTCCTCACAAGCACGGCAGGCATATTTGGGGCGGCGCATCACGAGAACACGGAACTGCGCTGGCACGATGTCGAGCTTCTCGCTGACGTCTTCGCCGATCCGGTGTAGGCCATTGCCGCAGCAGGGACAGTCATGGCTCTCGATGTCGATGACCACATCGATACGCGGCAGATGGGCAGGAAGAGCACCGCGGTTTATCCGCCGCTTGGCGACCCGCTCCCGGCGCAGATCGCTCGATGCCTGCTCCTCAGCTTCCAGACCGTCTGCCTCGACCTGTTCAGCTTCTTCGAGCCCCAGCAGAAGCTGATCCTCTGGAAGAGTCTCGGCGCGACGGCCGAAGCGGTGGCGCTGCAATTCCTTGATGATCTGGCGCAGCCGAGCGTTCTCCGCCTCGCGCGAAAGCACCATGGCTTTGAGCGCGTTCAGGTCGTCGGGAAGCTCATCGGCGGTCATCGTCATGGAGCGACAACAGCATATTCCGGCGACCAAAACGAGGGCGTGGATGAGCCTGATTCAATTGGTCGCGGCGGCTATCCAGCCTTCTCCGGAACCCGCGCCTCGACCGGCGCATGAACGCGCTTCCAATCCAGTCCCTCGAACAATGCCGAGAACTGAGCGGCCGTCAGGCGCATCGCACCATCCTGCATCCGGGGCCAATGGAACTCGCCGTCCTCAAGCCGCTTGGACACCAGGCACACGCCGCTGCCATCCCAGAAGACGAGCTTGATCCGGTCCGTGCGCTTGGCCCGGAACACGTAGATCGTGCCGGAGAACGGGTCAGCACCCATCTCGGCCTTGACCAGCGCCGCCAGGCCCTCCGCACCTTTGCGGAAATCGACAGGCCGGGTGGCGACCATGACCTTTACCGCTCCCGACGGCCCGATCACGACTGTGCCTTCACGGCCTGAATGACGGCGGCAATCGTAGCGGCGTCCGCGCCGGATGCGATCCTCACGATCGCCCCGCCGATCTCCAATTCGATTGCGCCGCTACTCGACTTCTTTCTCGAGCCACGCGCTCGCTCCGGTTCTTTTGCGTCAAGCATCGCAGACGGCACCAGGACCGCTGGCGCAAACATCGGAACGTGCTCGACGACAGGCGCAGCACCGAGCGGCTTGCGAGCGAGCCGACGCCAGGTGAACAATTGCTGCGGGGTCAATCCATGACGCCGAGCCACGGAGCAGACCGTCACGCCTGGCTCATAACTCTCCGCGACGATCTGCGCCTTGCGCTCGCCACTCCACTCCCGCCGACGACCGCTGCCCGTGAAAACCTCGAAACGGCGCGCCGGCTCTTCATCGCTGGATGTAAGCGTAAGCTGTGAAATCGACATATGTCCAAGCCCTCGTTCGGGCTCAACATCGTCAATCAAACCGTGATCCGGAAGGTGGGGCCAAAACAGCGCTTACGATCGGTCGTTCCGCCGCTCGACATGATAGCTACCGTGCGAAAATTCTAGGATTTATCCCGGAGGCCTGCCAACTCCACTTCGATCCATCCCAGTCCGTTCACCTTGGCAACGTCGTTCGGCTCAATAATGACTGTCGTAGTCTCAGCAACCAGGATTGCTGGCCCGACGACAGTCGCGCCGGGAGCCATTTCGGCCATATGATACACGGGAGTATCAACGCGCGTTCCAAAAAATGCGGGGCGGACGGTCTTCGGCTCCAACCCATCAAGCGGTGCCAATGTCTCCGGGTCGGTAGAAGCCGAGGACTCGACCGGGCCAACGGCTGCAACCCGGGCATTTACGAATGTGACCTCCTGGTCGCGAAGAGCGTAAGTGTACAGCTTTTCATGCTGATGATGAAAACGTTCAATCAGCGCTTCAGCGAAGTCTGGCGAACCAACATCGATCCCGTCAAGCGGAACGTCGATCTCAAAAATTTGCTCTCCGTAACGCATTTCCGCGCTGAAAACCGACTTGATCTCGTCGCCATACCATTGGGAAAGCTTCTTATGCGCCTCTTGTTCAAGCTCTGCGAACAGTCCCGCGATATCTGTCGCGCAACCACGAACTTCCCCGACCAGAGTTCGGCTGACCTCATAACGCAAGTCCGAGTTCAGCATACCCCACGCCGAAAGCACCGACGCCACGGTCGGAATGGCAACTTTTGGGATTTCCAACTCGCGCGCGACAGACACAGCATGCAGTCCAGCCGCGCCCCCGAAGCTAAGGAGCGTAAAGCGCCGTGGGTCAACGCCGCGCCGCAATGTCATGATTCGGATGCCGTCCGCCATCTTCATGTTGACCAAGCGATAGATGCCCGCAGCGGCGGCATCAACGCTGACCCCCAGGCGTTCGGCTAATTCTTCCATTCGCTTCAGCGTTTCTGGAAAATTCAGCTTCTTCTTTCCGCCCAAAAAGTTGTCCGGATCAAGGTAACCAAGAATAAGGTTTGCGTCTGTGACGGTAATCTCGTGTCCGCCATTGTCATAGCAGACGGGACCGGGGACAGAACCTGCGCTCTCCGGTCCAACATCGAACTGCCCGGAACTGGTGATCTTCCCGATTGAACCGCCGCCGGTCGCGATCGAGGCAATATCGAGGCTTTTCAAAGCAATCCGCTGGCCGGCAAGATCGCCGTCCGCAGAAAGGATGGCGCGCCCACCGAGGATCAGCGAGATATCGGTTGACGTCCCCCCCATATCAAAAGGAATGAGGTCCGGCATGGACAGCAACTGGGAGCACTTGCGCGAGCCGGCGATACCGCCAGCGGGACCGGACAGAACTGTCGCGGCGGCTATGCGCCAAGCTTCCTCTACTGGAGCCATCCCACCATGCGACAGGATGATAAAAAGTCTGCCTAAGAAACCCGCTTCCTGAAGTCGGTTCTCGAGATTGGTCAGGTAGCGCTTTACCGCGGGCCCCACATAGGCGTTCACCACCGTCGTCGAAACGCGTTCGTATTCCTTGATTTGCGGAAGGACGTCGCTGGAGCGCGAAACATATACGTCCGGCATCTCTGACCGCAAGAATGCTTCAACTTCCCTTTCATGTTGGGCATTCTTATATGAGTGCAGTAGGCATATCGCCACCGACCCGATTTCTTTGCGCTGGAGGTCCGCGACGATTTCCGCTAGATGGTCCCTATCCAAAGCTCGAAGAACGCTTCCTTCGAAGTTCATCCTTTCCTTCAGGCCATAACGCAAATTGCGAGGAACCAGCGGTTCGAACCGTGGGAGGCGGAGATTATACCGGTCTTCCTTTAGGCCTTCTCGCATTTCCAGCACGTCGCGATGACCGTGGGTGGTGATAAGCGCTACCTTCGCGCCTTTTTTCTCCAAAAGCGCATTCGTAGCGACGGTGGTGCCGTGTACGAATCGCTCAGTGTTGGAAAGCAGACCCTTGAGGTCCGTGCCGGCTCGCTCTGCGAGCAGTGTCAGCCCTTTGATAACGCCGATCGACTGATCTTCGGGCGTAGAAGGGGACTTTGCGATGACCGTGTGGCCAGTGTCGTCGATTGCCACCAGATCGGTGAAAGTGCCGCCCACATCGACGCCGAGCTTAAACTTCTTCATAATAGGTGCACCCTTCATTGCAGACCAAGCTTGCGATCGCGAGCAATAAGCTCTGCGGAGCGTTCCGATGGACGACCCCAGCCGCCGCCACCGGAAGAATGAATTTCAAGAACGTCGCCAGGGGCCAGATCGATTCCAACGTCTTTTGTCTTGAGAGCAATCTCGCTTCCGTCGGCGCGCTTCAGCAAGTAACGATGCGGACGGCCACTCTCCCCGCCCAAGATTCCCGGAGGGGCGTGGCGCGTTCCATCACCTGCGGTGTTTGCGACGGCCGGCCCGTCAATCAACAATTCAAGTTCGAGGTGCGTACCGAGACCGCCGCGATGTCTTCCATCGCCGCCCGTTCCTGGCTCGAATTCATGTTGGCGAAAATGCAGGGGATAACGGGCTTCTGTGAGTTCGATGCTCGCAAACCTCAAGCCACCCACTGTCGTCCATTCCCCACCGGAATGCCATCCGTCGCCAGCGCTCGAAGCGCCGCCGCCCGGACGCGCGTGGAACAAGTGCCAGATAAAGTTTCGGCCAGACTTTGGATTGTGTCCCTGGATGGCAATACGAAAGCGCTTTCCCCAGCCTGCAACCACACGATCGGGGCAAGCTTCAGCCATTGCGACCATTACGGCCTGCATGATTTCCGTAGACGGATGGCTCGTGCACATCGATACCGCACGCCCCTCATCAGCCCAGACGATAGTTCCCTGACGCGCCTTGATCGACAAGGGGCGAAGGGCTCCTGAGTTTTTAGGCGTCTCGGGATCGATGAGGAAAAAGAACGTTACAGATGCTGCCGCCTGCATGGCGGCGAACGGTGAGTTGAGGAAGCTTACGACCTGCTCATCGGAATCCGTAAGATCGATTTCGACGCTGTCACCGGATTTTGTGACTTTGGCTACGATGCGAATGTTCTCACGTCCGAAGCCATCATCATCAAGGAAGGCTTCACCAAAATAAACGCCGTCCTTCCAACCGGCTACAGCCTTACGGGCCTGCACTTCCGATGCGTCGAGGATTTGCTCAACCGCCTGCAGGACGGTAGGTGAGCCGAACTCTGAGAACAATTTCTGCATCCGGAGTTCGCCCAGTCTCACCGCGCCGAGCATGGCAGAAAGATCACCCCGGAAGTCGCGTGGATTGCGAATGTTGAGAGCAATCATGTTCAGGAGGTCATCCCTGCACACGCCGTTCTCGTGGAGCTTGACGGGAGGGATTCGCAGGCCCTCCTGGTAGATCTCGCGCGCATGCGGGTTGTACCCGCCGTGCGTGGCGCCGCCAATGTCGGACTGATGCGCACGAACAACGGTCCAGAAGAGATGCTTTTCGCCATCAAAGACGGGAACGAAAGCTGTGAGGTCGGGGAGATGACTGCCCCCGTGATAAGGGTCGTTTAACAGAAACACATCGCCAGGCTTAACGTGCCCAAAGCTTTCTTGAACCGCGAGTGTCGCCCAAGGAAGCGCTCCAACGTGGACGGGGATGTGGTCGGCTTGAGCAATCAGCCGGTTCTGTGTGTCGACAATTGCCAAGGAGAAGTCTCGGCTTGAATTCAATATCTGGGAGTAGGTGGTGCGAAGCATCGCCTCGCCCATTTCATTGACGATGGCGGTCAAGCGATGCTGAATCACTGACCGCGTAATTGGATCAACCGATATCTTCATGTCATTACCTTCGCAGTTTCAAGAATGCGCTTGTCGGAAAGAATGTTAGCGGCGGCGAATCTGACATGCTGCCGCGACTGGCTCATTGGAGACATCCTAGACTTGCGGCCGGCATTCGGATCGCTGAGCGATCGGCGTCGCAGCATTAGTTCGGATTTTTGACTCTGTGGGGGATCCTCGCGCAAACTCAATCTCCCGCAAAGACATCCCAAGCCGAGATCTGGACCTCCCCTGCTAGCGACTTCGAGCTCTCGTCTTATTGTTATGCAATATTCTATATTGATTGCCGCGTCGTTGGTCAACCTGAAAGTTGCCACCTCACTGAGATGCGTAACTTTTTTACCAAGCGCCGATCGGACCAATGGCAAAAATGGAGCTTTACAGGCACATTGAATAGCAATATTCAGAACCGTATTCTGTAAAAAAATGTGAGGAACGATGCTCGAGAAAAGCGGTAAGGGCAAGTCGGGAGTCAATTCTCCTGCTTCATTCGCAAAGCCGGACATCGACGAACGGCTGTATCTTGGAACCATCGAAAAGGGACTGCTCGTCCTTGATACTTTTTGCGCAAATCCTCGGCCGATGACGCTCGCCGAGGTTTCCGAAGCCTCCGGCCTCAACAAGAGTGCGACCCAACGAGTTCTATATACTCTTCGAGCTTTGAGATACCTAACTCACAGTGAAACGACGCGGCAGTATTCGTTATCTGTAAGAGCGATGGATATCGGCAATGCCTATTTACGCAGCAACCCAATCGTTGAGGCGACGTATCCGTATTTGCTTGAGGCAAATAAGCAATCGCAAGAGACTGTGAACCTCACCGAACTCGATGGCACCGACATCGTGTTCATTTCACGCGTTCCAAGCCGGAGCGTTATGAGCTCCTACGTGACGATAGGAACGCGCCTTCCGGCATACGCAACCGCGCCGGGCCGCGCGATACTGGCAAACCTCCCGTCGAGCGATCTGAACGAGATCCTGGAAAGATCCAGCTTCGCCGCGATCACACCTTACACTGTCTCAGACCGTAAAGAGCTTGAAGAAAGATTGGAGCAAGTACGCGAAAGAGGTTTTGCCATTGCCAACCAAGAGGCAATGTTGGGAGACATCTCTACTGCCGCACCCGTTTTCGGTTATGACAACAGAGTAGTGGCCGCAGTCAACATCGCGGTCTCGACCGCTAATTGGAACGTGGACAAAGTAGAAGCTGAACTTAGTCCAATAACCGTAGAAATCGCACGTCAGATGTCGAAAGTCGCCTCCCAGTACCGGCGATTGTAGCCAAGAGCTTCTACAGTCGCCGCCCACGACAGGTCTAGCAGAGCGTCGCCCATACGCAAAGTTGCGGTTTATCGGCAGTGTTGATGGACAATCGTTCATGCAGTATCAGCGTAAGGCAAAGGCGCGCATGATCTCCAGTCGCGTAAGCTTGGCGTATCCGTATTTCCGTAAGTTCTGAGCCGCATCTCGACAGCAAACCGAACCTCCTCATCTGCTACCGCTTGGTCTCCTGCATCACTGGGCGCTCGGCCTGGTTCTCCTTTCACACGTCTCGCGGCGCCCTCAACCCGTCCACGTGCATGCATGCCATAGAGGCATGCACGGCCACACTGTCGATGTCGGCACCGTACTACCTTGTTGACATGAAATCCAATATCAAATATTGCATAGTGCCACAACGCACGGGACGGAGCGCAGCCATGAAAATTCTCGTACCCATCAAGAGAGTCGTAGACGCCAACGTAAAGGTTCGCGTCAAGCCGGACGGTTCTGGTGTGGATCTCGCCAACGTCAAGATGTCGATGAATCCGTTCGACGAAATCTCTGTCGAAGAGGCACTGCGCCTGAAGGAAGCCGGCATGGCAGAGGAAGTGGTGGTCGTGTCGATCGGTCCGGCCAAGACCGAGGAAACGCTTCGCACCGCGCTTGCCATGGGCGCCGACCGCGCGATCCTCGTTGAGACCGACGAACTGGTCGAGCCGCTCACTGTGGCCAAGATCGTCAAGGGCGTTGCCGAAGCCGAGAAGCCGAGCCTGATCCTCGTCGGCAAACAGGCGATCGATGACGATTCCAACCAGACCGGTCAAATGCTCGCTGCCCTCCTCGGCGTTGCCCAAGCAACCTTCGCCTCGAAGATCGAGATCGGCGACGGTAAGGCTCAGGTGACCCGCGAGGTCGATGGCGGCCTGCAGACGATCGACGTCAAGCTTCCGGCTGTCGTCACCACGGACCTTCGCCTGAATGAGCCGCGCTATGCCTCGCTGCCGAACATCATGAAGGCGAAGAAGAAGCCGCTCGACAAGAAGAGCCCGGGCGATTTCGGCGTATCGACAGAGCTGCGGCTCAAGGTGTTGAAGACGGAAGAGCCGTCCGGCCGCAAGGCGGGCGTTAAGGTGGGCTCGGTCGCTGAACTCGTCGAGAAGCTGAAGGCCGAAGCTGGCGTCCTGTAAACCAGTCCGAATGAGGAGTTAGACATCATGGCCATTCTTCTTGTGGCTGATCACGACAATGCCAGCCTTTCTGACCAGACCGCGAAGGCACTGACGGCCGCGACTCAGATCGGCGGCGATATTCATGTGCTTGTTGCCGGCCGCAATGCCAAGGCTGTGGTAGAGGCCGCCGCCCAGCTGTCGGGTGTCTCCAAGGTGCTGCTTGCCGAAAGCGACGAGCTCGCGAACCACCTGGCTGAACCACTCGCCGACCTCATCGTCTCGCTGGCGGGCAGCTACGATACGATCATCTCCGCGGCGACCTCAACTGGCAAGAATGTGCTGCCGCGTGTTGCCGCCCTCCTCGATGTCGCACAAGTTTCAGAAATCACCGAGGTCGTCTCGTCAGACACCTTCAAGCGTCCGATCTATGCCGGTAACGCCATCCAAACGGTGCAGTCAATCGATGCCAAGAGGGTGATCACCGTGCGCACGTCATCGTTTTCCCAGGCCTCCTCCCAAGGCCCGTCTGCTGCCGTCGAGGAAATCTCGACGGCAGCCTTTTCTTCGCCGCTTTCGAACTTCGTGTCGCACGCACTGTCATCCACGGACCGGCCGCAGCTGACTTCCGCCAAGATCATCATCTCCGGCGGCCGCGCGTTGGGTTCCGCCGAGAAGTTCCAAGAAGTCATCCTGCCCGTTGCCGACAAGATTGGCGCCGCCGTTGGTGCGTCGCGTGCTGCCGTCGATGCTGGCTACGCACCCAATGACTGGCAGGTCGGCCAGACCGGCAAGGTGGTCGCCCCCGACCTCTACATCGCTTGCGGCATTTCCGGCGCGATCCAGCATTTGGCCGGTATGAAGGACTCGAAAGTCATCGTCGCGATCAACAAGGACGTGGACGCGCCGATTTTCCAGGTTGCCGATTACGGTCTCGTCGCCGATCTCTTCGACGTCCTACCGCAAATCGAAAAAGCGCTCTGACGCCTCGAGCCGATCTCATTGAGCAGCAGGATCATTATGACCGCCTATGTCTTGACCATCAGTTGCAAATCCACCCGCGGCATAGTCGCCGCCGTCACCGGATGCCTTGCCGAAGCTGGCTGCAACATCATTGACGCTTCGCAGTTCGACGATCTGCAGACTGGATTGTTCTTCATGCGTCTCAACTTCGTTAGCGAGTTGGGGGCGCAGCAGACCGAAATCATAAGAGTTTTTGAGCCAATCGCCGAAACCTTCGGAATGGCTTGGCAGGTGCATCGCAGTGATTCCCGGATGAAGGTCCTGCTGATGGTGTCGCGTTTCGGCCATTGCCTGAATGACCTGCTCTACCGCTCGAAGATCGGTGCGCTGCCGATCGACATCGTCGGCGTCGTCTCCAACCACTTCGATTACCAGAAGGTGATCGTCAACCACGACATTCCCTTCCATCACATCAAGGTGACGAAGGAGAACAAGCCGAAGGCCGAAGCGCAGCTCTTGGAGCTCGTCGAGCAGACCGGCGCCGAACTGATCGTGCTTGCCCGCTACATGCAGGTCCTGTCGGATGCGCTCTGCAAAAAGATGTCGGGCCGGATTATCAACATCCACCACTCCTTCCTGCCGTCGTTCAAGGGTGCCAACCCCTACAAGCAGGCCTATGAGCGCGGCGTGAAGCTGATCGGCGCGACGGCGCATTATGTTACCGCCGACCTCGACGAAGGCCCGATCATCGAGCAGGACATCGCCCGCATCACCCACGCCCAGAGTGCGGAAGACTATGTCTCGATCGGCCGCGACGTCGAAAGCCAGGTGCTGGCCCGCGCCGTGCACGCCCACATCCACCACCGCTGCTTCATCAACGGCAACCGCGTCGTCGTCTTTCCGCCGAGCCCTGGTTCGTACAAGTCCGAAAGAATGGGTTGAACCGTGGTCACGATTATTGATGGGAAGCAGGTCGCCGCTTCCGTTATTGACGTTGTCAAGTCCGCGGCTGTGGTGCTGGAAGAGAACGCCGGCTTGAAGCCGGGTCTTGCGGTCGTGATTGTCGGCGAGGATCCAGCAAGCCACGCCTACGTCTCGGCCAAGAGCCGCATGGCCAAGGAATGCGGCTTCAACTCCATCCAGCACACGCTGTCCGAAGCGACTACCCAAGAAGAACTCGCCCAGCTCATCGAGACCTTGAATGTCGACGAGACCATCCACGGCATCCTCGTACAGCTGCCGCTGCCAAAGCATCTCAATTCTGATCCCGTCATTCAGTCGATCAAGCCGGAGAAGGATGTTGATGGCTTGCACGTAGTCAATGCGGGCAGGGTAGCGACGGGCGATCTCGAAGGTGGTCTCGTCTCCTGCACCCCCGCCGGAGCCATGGTGTTCGTGCGTCGTACGCATGGAGAGGATTTGTCGGGCCTCAATGCGGTCGTCATCGGCCGCTCCAATCTCTTCGGCAAGCCGATGTCGGCGTTGCTCCTCGCCGCCAATGCAACGGTCACGACGGCTCATTCGCGCACCAAGGATCTGCCGGCCGTCTGCCGAAATGCCGACATCCTGGTGGCGGCCGTCGGACGCCCGGAAATGGTGAAGGCGGAGTGGGTCAAGCCCGGTGCGACAGTCATCGATGTCGGGATCAATCGCGTTCCGGCGCCCGAGCGTGGCGAGGGCAAGACCAAGCTCGTCGGTGATGTCGCGTTCGCCGAATGCGCCAAGATCGCAAGCGTGATTACGCCGGTACCGGGCGGCGTTGGTCCGATGACCATCGCTATGCTGATGGCCAACACGGTCATTGCCGCCCAGCGTTCGCTTGGCCAAGACACGTTACAACTCTAATATTCAGCTAGAAAGCTGTGGGCATGGTCGGAACGCCGGAACGCGAGAGCATGGAATTCGACGTGGTGATCGTGGGCGCGGGTCCCGCGGGCCTTGCGGCGGCGATCCGGCTGAAGCAGGTCAATCCGGAGCTTTCGGTCGTCGTCCTGGAAAAGGGCGCCGAGGTCGGCGCGCATATCCTGTCGGGTGCCGTCGTCGATCCGATCGGCATCGACCGGCTGCTGCCCGGCTGGCGCGACGAGCCGGATCATCCGTTCAAGACCGAAGTGACGGACGACCACTTCCTGTTTCTGGGGCCCGCCGGCTCGATCCGCCTGCCGAATTTCCTGATGCCGCCGCTGATGAACAATCACGGCAACTACATCGTCTCGCTTGGGCTTGTCTGTCGCTGGCTGGCGACCCATGCCGAAGCGCTTGGCGTCGAGATCTATCCGGGTTTTGCCGCAACCGAAGTGCTCTACAACGACGAGGGCGCGGTGATCGGCGTCGCCACCGGCGACATGGGCATCGAGCGCTCCGGCGAGCCGGGTCCGAACTTCGCCCGCGGCATGGCGCTGCTTGGCAAGTACACGCTGATCGGCGAGGGGGTGCGCGGTTCGCTCGCCAAAGAGCTGATCCGCCAGTTCAAGCTCGGTGAAGGCCGCGAGCCCCAAAAATTCGGCATCGGCATCAAGGAACTCTGGCAGGTCCAGCCCGAGCATCACAAGCCGGGCCTTGTGCAGCACTCCTTCGGCTGGCCGCTCGACGGCAAAACCGGCGGCGGATCCTTCCTCTACCATCTCGAGGACAACCTCGTCGCCGTCGGCTTCGTGATGCATCTCAACTACATGAATCCCTGGCTCTATCCCTTCGAGGAATTCCAGCGCTTCAAGACGCACCCGGCGATCCGCGGCACCTTCGAGGGCGGCAAGCGGCTGTCCTATGGGGCGCGGGCGATCACCGAGGGCGGCTGGCAGTCGGTGCCGAAACTCTCCTTCCCCGGCGGCGCGCTGATCGGCTGTTCGGCAGGCTTCGTCAACGTGCCGCGCATCAAGGGTTCGCACAATGCGGTGCTCTCGGGCATGCTGGCAGCCGAGAAGCTCGCCGCCGCCATCGAGGCCGGCCGCGCCAATGACGAGCCGGTCGAGATCGAGAACGAATGGCGCTCGACACCGATCGGCAAGGATTTGAAACGCGTCAGGAACGTCAAGCCGCTGTGGTCGAAGTTCGGCACCTATACCGGCATCGCGCTCGGCGGCCTCGACATGTGGATCAACCAGATCTTCGGCAGCTCGCCCTTCACGCTCGGCCACGGCAAGACGGATGCGGCTTCGCTCGAGCCGGCCTCGAAACACAAGAAGATCGAATATCCCAAGGCCGATGGCGTGTTGACCTTCGACCGCCTCTCGTCCGTCTATCTCTCCAACACCAACCACGAGGAAGACCAGCCGATCCACCTCCAGGTCAAGGATGCCGAGCTGCAGTTCAAGTCCGAACTCCAGGTCTATGGCGGCCCCTCGACCCGCTACTGTCCGGCCGGCGTCTACGAATGGGTGGAGAAGGACGGCAACCAGGTCTTCGTGATCAACGCGCAGAACTGCGTCCACTGCAAGACCTGCGACATCAAGGACCCCAACCAGAACATCAACTGGGTGCCGCCCCAGGGCGGCGAGGGCCCAGTCTATCCGAATATGTAAACTTCGAAAGCCTCAAACGAACCGCACAAAGCGGCATATAGCAGCAGACCTGCACAATTTTCGCAAAAAGGAAACCATTTCCTCGTCGTTCGCCCAAACGTCTCACACGCGTTAACGGCCCTGCGAAGACCAAACTCGTGAGTTTTGGCTTCCGTTGATCGGAAATGGTGAAACTGACGGTGGCGTAAGTAGCGGGGTTTGTTCAATAAAATAGACGAAAGGTGTGCTTATAAGCGAGCCTTGGTTTCCGCTCGGCCCGCTGCGCACACACCGGCTGGGGCTTGACACTTCGCGCAAATAGCAATACGTAATATTTGTATGCAATACTGTAAGGTGGATGCATGGGAGGGGCGCGCTTGGTAGCTCCCGATAGGCGTTCGGAACCAATGGTCGGCGTATGCGCGTAGCGGACCTGCGTGTGAATAAGAAAGACTGAGGTAAGACATGGCACTTCCATCACAAGCACGGGTCGTAATTATTGGCGGCGGCATCGTCGGCTGCTCTGTTGCATATCACCTTACAAAACTGGGGTGGAAAGACGTCGTCCTGCTCGAGCGTAAGAAGCTGACGAGTGGCACAACCTGGCATGCGGCCGGCATTGTGGTTGACTCGCTCGCAAACGCGAATCTGACCCGGCTGGCGAAGCATTCGGTCAAGCTCTATCGCAGTCTGGAGGCCGAGACCGGACAGGCGACAGGGTTCGTCCAGCCGGGCAGTGTATCGGTTGCGACCACCAGAGAACGTTGGGAGGAAATGCTTCGCCGCGTAGCACTGCAGCGGACATTGGATGTGGTTGCCGACGTAATTACCCCAGCCGAGGCCAAGCAGAAGTGGCCTCTACTGAATGTTGACGACGTGATCGGTGCGGTTTGGTACCCGAATGATGGCAAATGCAATCCCACCGACGTCAGTATGGCGCTTGTGCGTGGTGCTCGGGCTGGCGGAGCGCGGATTTTCGAAGACACGAAAGTTACCCGGATCCTAACCGAGAGCGGACACGTCAAGGGAGTCGAAACCGATCAGGGAACCATCGCATGCGAATACGTCGTCAATTGCGGTGGTATGTGGGCCCGTTCGATCGGTGAACAGGTCGGAGTGGATGTCCCGCTCCAAGCGTGCGAGCATTTCTACATCGTTACCGAGCCCATGGAGGGCGTCACCTCGGATCTACCGATGATGCGGGATCCCGAAAGAGGAATCTATTTCAAGGAAGATACCGGAAAATTGCTGTTCGGCGCGTTTGAGCACCGGGCGAAGCCTTGGGCGATAGATGGTATCCCCGAAGATTTCTGCTTCGACGAACTACCGGAAGACTTCGATCATTTTGCGCCATACATGGAAGGCGCGCTCCATCGCGTTCCAAGCCTACAAACAGTGGGGATTCGCAAATTTTTCAACGGTCCTGAGAGCTTCACTGCCGACCACAAACCCGTAATGGGAGAAGCGCCGAACCTGAAAAACTTCTATGTAGCGGCCGGCTTTAATTCAAGCGGTATACAGTGGGGCGGTGGAGCGGGCTGGGCGTTGGCTCAGTGGATCGTCGATGGCGAGCCTCCCTTCGACTTGTGGGATGTGGATATTCGGCGGCTTTTCCCGTTTCAGAACAAAAAGTCGTTCTTGGTCCCCAGAGTTGAAGAAACGCTTGGCCTGATCTTTCAGATGCACTGGCCCAACCGACAGTTCGAGACCTCGCGCGGTATCAAGCGGTCGCCGTTCTACAATAAAGAGCAAGAGCTCGGCGCGTGCTTCGGGGAAGTGGCGGGATACGAGCGACCCAGCTGGTACGCGCCCAAGGGCGTCGAGCCCGTTGATGAGTACTCGTATGGCCGCCAGAACTGGTTCGAGTACTGCAGGGAGGAGTGCCAAAGTGTCCGAAATAATGTAGGCTTTTTTGACCAGAGCGTTCTCGCGAAGTTCATGGTGACTGGCAAAGATGCCGAGCGTGAGCTGCAACGTCTCTCTTGTGCCGATGTTGGTCGCACTGGCAGGGCAACTTACACACAATGGCTCAATCCGAAGGGACGAATTGAGGCCGATCTCACGGTCACCAAATTGGCTGATGATCGTTTCCTGGTCGTCACCGCACTTGCCACGTCGGTTCGCGATGCCCATTACTTCAAGAACCATATCGCTCCGGGCGCGGATGCCGCAATTGAGGACATCAGTAATAGATACGCCGTTATCGGCCTAATGGGTCCCAACAGTCGAAAAGTCCTCTCAAAGCTCACCAGCGTCGACCTGTCTAACGACCAGTTCCCATTTGGTGCAGCCAAGGAAATAGACTTTGGCTGGGCAACTGCGCTCGCCTTGCGCATTTCCTACGTCGGCGAATTGGGCTGGGAAATCTACTTGCCCAATGAATTTGCGCCGGGCGCTTTGGAGCTCTTGCTGGAGGTGGGTAAAGACTTCGGCCTCAGGCCCGCCGGCATGAATGCGCTGAATTACCTACGGCTTGAAAAGGCCTACCGTCACTGGGGACACGACATCGGTCCAGATGAGACCCCCGCAGAGGCAGGCTTAAGTTTTCTTTGTGCTATGGACAAGGCAATTCCTTTCATCGGTCGCGATGCCGTGGCATCCGAGAAAGGTAAGAGACTTAGCAAGCGTCTGGTACAGTTCGCACTGCAGGATCCCGAACCGCTGATCTATCATAACGAGCCAATCTTCATGAATGGCGCAAATGTCGGTCACATAACGTCCGCTGGATACAGCTTCTCGCTGAACTGCGCGATCGGCATGGGCTATGTACATTACGGGGATGGTGTAGACCAAAGCCTTATCGAGGGTGCGAAGTTCGAGATTCAAGTCGCAGACAAGAAGGTACCCGCGAATGCTAGCCTGAGGGCATTCTACGACCCTAAGGGCGAGCGCCTGAAAATGTAGCCATCTCTCAACTGGGGATCCCTCCACAGTCCCCGTGCGGCCGCGCTATCGATTGATCTCGTCAAACCTGAGGGCACCCCCATGCAAATTCCTGTTGTGCGTACGGTGCGCAGCGTTTGACCCGCGGAGCCAGCGACACCCTGATCCATCCGGGGGTGTCCCGACTAAAGGGTTCCTGCTTACACCTCGGGATCTGAATGAGCTCTTGTCGCCACGGTGCTCCTTGTCGCCCGTGAGCCCCCGGTTGTAGTCCGCAGTCGCCCACATTCGCGTAACGCTCGTTCCGCCAGGAGCTACTGGGCTGGGCGGGGTGGTGCTGTCGCAGTATCAGGTACCGCGTAGCGCTACTAGCAGCAGTCAAGCTCGGCTCGGGTTCGCCCTTGGGCCACCGCGTTCCGAAGAGATTGGTGCGCCCGCTTCTCGCGAAAAGGGCTTGACTTGCTTCCTTATCTGAATCACATTATGCGATATCATATATTGCAATCCAATACAGCTGGGGAAGCCGATCATGGATCGCTACATTCTCATCGACAGAAACGATCACGTTGCTGTCGTTACGTTAAGCAGGCCTGAGATCCTGAACGCTTGGCACAAGCCTATGCGCAGCCAGTTGGTTGACGCACTTGTCGAGCTCGAGAACGATCATTCCGTTCGGGCGATCGTGCTGACTGGGGCAGGGGACCGGGCATTTTGTGCCGGCCAGGACCTGAACGAAGCGAAGTCGTTTGATGGCGACACGGGCTCGGCATGGATTGCCGAGTGGGAGAGCCTCTACGGCGCCATTCGTTCGCTTTCTAAGCCGCTCATCGCAGCCTTGAATGGTGTCGCCGCCGGTTCTGCGTTTCAGGTTGCACTTCTTTGCGACTTCCGGATCGGCCATGCGGGAGTACGTATGGGTCAGCCCGAGATCAATTCCGGAATAGCCAGCGTGACCGGACCATGGATCATGCGCGAGATCCTTGGATTGGCTCGGACCACTGATCTGACGCTTAGCGGCCGATTGATGGATGCCGCGGAATGCCATTCCATCGGGATCATCAACAAGATTGTTCCTGAGAAAGAGGTCTTGACGGCCTCGCTTTCGCTTGCGCGTGAGCTTGGCGCCAAACCGCCAGTCGCTATGCGTCTGGATAAGCAATGGCTGCGCGAAATGACCGAGATCGGTTTCCGCGAGTGCCTGGATGCCGCGGTCCGGATCCACCGGGAGGCTTACGCATCTGGCGAGACTGCTCAGATGATGGAGAAATTCCTGGCTGAACGGGCATCGAGGAAGGCGTAACGTTCTATGATCGACAATCTCAAGGGCTTCATCGCCGACTTCGATACCAAAGCCGACAAAAGCCCTGATCAGGTCTTTGCTCTTTTCAACGGTGAGCCGATCACCTTCGCTACGCTAAAGGCCGAGTCCGGCGCGCTTGCTTCTGAACTACGAGATCAGGGCGTCCAGCGCGGGGATCGTGTCGCGGTGATGATGCGAAATTCGCGCCTGACGCTGCCTGTTCTTCTAGGGATTGCGAAGGCTGGGGCGGTCTGGGTGCCAATCAATGCGCAGCAGAAGGGTGACGGGCTTCGCTACATCCTTGAACACAGCGAACCCAAGCTCATCGTGTCCGACCGCGAGTTTCTTTCGACGATTGCTAATTGCGGCTCGGCAATTTCCTCCGAAGCGATCATCACCATCGACGCTGATCAGGATCATCGATCGTTCGAGGCAATCCTGCAGAACGAAACCGATTTCGTTGATGCGGCTCCGGAAGCACATAACCTCTTTGCGATCATGTATACCTCCGGAACGACCGGGCGACCAAAGGGTGTTCTAGTTACACATGGAATGCTCCGGCTTGCAGGTGAAGCGGTGCGAACGCTCACCGCCATGGGACCGGCAGATATCTTTTTCGTTTGGGAGCCATTTTTCCACATCGGCGGAGCCCAACTCCTGGTTTTGCCAATCATCGAGGACGTCACATTGGCGATGGTCGATCGGTTCAGCGCGAGCCGCTTCTGGGACCAGGTCAGGAGTTCGCGCGCAACGCATATTCATTATCTCGGGGGCATTCTGCAGATCTTGCTGAAGCAGCCGGAAACGCCGCTCGACTGTCAACATTCCGTCCGGATCGCATGGGGAGGCGGGTGCCCCAGGGATGTTTGGCCCAAGTTCCGCGACCGCTTCGGCGTGGAGATTCGGGAATGCTATGGAATGACGGAAGCGTCGAGCATCACCACCTGCAACTCTGAAGGTGTGGTCGGTTCAGTCGGTAAGGCCATGCCCTGGTATACCGTCACTGTTGAAGATGATGCCGGTAATCCGATGGCTACCGGCGACCGAGGAGAGATCGTTGTGAGGTCATCTCTCGATGGTGCGCTGTTCAGAGGATATCTGGATAATCAGCAAGCTACTGAAAAGGCACTTGTAAACGGTGCGCTTCGCACAGGTGACGCAGGCACTTTGGACGCTGACGGGAACCTATGGTTCCACGGACGGATGACGGACAGCGTCCGATGTAAAGGAGAAAATGTATCCGCGTGGGAGGTGGAGCACGTCGCCGCAGGTCATCCGGCCGTTGAGGACTGCGCGATGATCGGCGTCGCTGCCGACGTCGGCGAGCAGGACATTAAGCTCTTTGTGAAAGCCAAAAGTGGCAAAGCTATTGAGCCTGAACATCTATCTGACTGGCTTGGTGAGCGTCTCGCCTCTTACCAGAACCCCCGCTATATCGCGGTCGTCGGTGAATTTGAGCGCACCCCAAGTCAAAGGATCATGAAGCATCTGCTGTCTAAAGACCTGCACGACTGCTGGGATCGTATGGCAACCCAGGAAACAACTCGATGATTTCAGGCTCGCGTGTGCATCTCCGCCGGCCAATCGGGATGCACACGCCGTCGAAGACCCAATTGCAGTCCCATTAAGACAGCGCATGGGTGAAATAGGAGACGGTAGAAAATGGACCCTGCATCGACCACGCTATCTCATACGTTGGTCCTCGTTGGATGCGGCAACATGGGCTATGCGCTGTTGCGTGGATGGGTGAACTCCTCAACTGTTTACTCGCGCAATGTGCACGTCGTCGAACCAATCGCAGCTTTGCGCGACCGCGCGGCATTATTGGGTGTAAACACCCATGAGAGTTGTGAAACTCTACCCGCTAAAGCCGACCTCATTGTCATCGCGTTGAAGCCGCAGGCCCTGCCGAAAGAGCTTCCTCCCTACAGCCGATTTTCAGATGGCACTGTTTTCGTCAGCATTGCCGCGGGCGTGTTGTCTGCGAGATTAAAGGCGCTTCTCAATTCTGCACGAATTGTGCGTGCGATGCCGAATACACCGACCGCTATCGGGAAAGGTTCAACGATCGTATTCCCCGATAGCGCTGTAGGAGGAGATGACCTCGAGAGCGTTGTATGTCTCTTCAGGGCCGGTGGAGCGGTTCACCAGGTCGCACACGAAAGCCTGATCGACGCGGCCACGGCAGTAAGTGGCTCGGGGCCGGCATACATCTTTTACGTCATCGAGTGTTTGACTGATGCCGCTTGCGAACTCGGCCTTTCGGCGGAAGTAGCAGGAAAATTGGCCAAAGAAACTGTTCATGGCGCTGCGGCTCTCGCTTTCGAGTCCAGCGAGGACCCCGCCGAACTTCGACGACAAGTGACAAGCCCCAACGGAACCACTGCAGCGGGCCTGTCCGTGCTCGCAGCCGAAAACGCACTTTCCTCTTTGATACTGCGAACCACGAAGGCCGCCTTCGACAGATCTTTGGAACTTGGCGCGCCAATGCAGGGTCAATGAAGACGGGTGATTAGGGAGGACTGAATGATTGACGACATTTTGTACCTGAATGCGTCTGACATAGACGAGTTGGACATGTCACCGGCCGATCTCCGATCGGTGCTTCGGAGAGCATTTAAGGCCTACGCCTCAAGCGATCTCAGGATCCCGCCCAAGCAGACCGTGCGAGCCGCACCTGATCGCTATTTTCAGACGATGTCCGCAGTTTGCGCCGAGCCGCCATTTGCTGCAGTGAAGTGGGTTAGCGTCGTTGGAGCGAATTCTCAACGAGGCCTGGCAAACGTCAACGGCTTGCTCGTTCTCGGGGATTTTGACACGGGTCTTCCCTTGGCAGTCATTGACGCGAACCGACTGACGGTGATCAGAACGGCAGCCATGTCTGCGCTGGCGTCAGAGTACCTCGCGCTTCCGAAAAGTACATCGCTGGGTTTCATCGGATGTGGAGCACAGGCATACGGGCATTTAGCGGCTCTACGGGATGTGCTTCCCGGCCTGACTAAGATCGTGTGCTTCGACCGCCGCGCTGAGTCTGCAATCGCGCTAGCAGAGCGGGCCACCGTCCGGGGTGCCTCCGGTCGATCGACCGACAATGCGGATGATGTCCTTCAGTGCGACGTGGTTGTCTCGACCGTTCCAAGCCTCGCAGGGATGCCGCCATTTCTTGATGCGCGAAAGCTGAACCCCGGCAGCCTGGCGATTGCCATTGATATGGGACGATCGTGGCTACCCGAAAGTTTCAGCGCGTTTAGCTCTTTTGTTGTCGACGATAGAGCGCAGGCCGAGGATACTGATACCCGATCGAAGCTCGCGTATTCCGGACCATTTAACGCAGACTTGGCGGAACTCGCCAGTGGAGCTCTCGCGGGCCATGACAACGCGTCGGACCGCGTACTGTTCATATTTCCTGGCTTTGCCTTGGCGGATCTTGCGGTCGCGAGCGAACTCTACAACAGAGCGATCCAGGCAAACGTTGGTACAAGAATGCCGCGCTAATCGCCGCGGGATCGTCTGAGAGCGAAGCGAGGGGATGCCGGCCGTTTTTGGCGGACGTCCCCTTGGGTTCGGCGGCGGGGTGAAGACTGGCGGAGTGATCAGCGCCTTCGAGCGGTCATGCTCCGGCATGAACTCGGCATGCTGACGCAGTCGATAGCTTGATCCCTCGATTTGCGCGACGACGGCATGGTGCAGGAGCCTGGCGAGCAGTGCAGTAGCAACGACGGGATCGCCGAAGACATCGCCCCATTCGGCAAAGCCACGATTTGAGGTGAGGATCATTGCCCCACGTTCGTAGCGGGCGTTGACGAGTTGGAACGAACAGATTGCCGCCGCCGGCGATCACAGGAAGATAGCCGATTTCGTCGACGATCAGCAAGCTCGACCTGCAGAAGAAGCGGATGCCATCCTGCAGCCTGCCTTCTTGTTCGGCGCGTGAGAGCGCGGCGATCAGATCTGCCAGTGACGTGAAGTAGACGCTCTTTCCGGCCTTGACGGCCTCGACGCCGAGAGCGGTAGCCAAGTGGCTTTTGTTCCCGGTGGTCGGAAGAAATGCACAGCCTCGCAGCGCTCGATAAAGCTGAGCTGTGCGAGCGTGAAGGTACGATCTTTGTCACTTTGTCAAGCGATGGCTGGAATGAGAAGTCGAAGCCAGCCAGCCTCTTGAACATCGCAAGCCGCCCACATGCGCAGCACGGTCTTGATGCGACTATTCTCGCGCGGTGTCAGCTCCTCGGAGAGCAGGATGTCATCGCCTCCAATGCGGAGAGTTCGCCGTGCTCCAAGCGACAAACAACGTGATCAGGAGCCTCGAGCGCACGGGGCATCTTCAGGCCGACGAGAGGCCGGAATAGCCATGTTCGGATCTCAGCGACTGTAGCCAGGTGCATCCAATCTTTTGTAGTTGTCGAGGTAATATCGTATGCGGCGTCTCCACCCCATTGATTTTCGGTTGCAACGGTGAGGTCTATTGCTCGTGGATGTCGTGTGAGCTCATCGGAAAGTTCCTGACGAGCTCATTGTGAGGCGCTGTCCGTTGCGCATAGGCCCAAGGCATGAGGGCGTTGATGTCTTTGGCGAGATGGCCGTTGGCGATGCTAATGAAGAGATCGCGCAATAGGCATAGGGCTCTATACCGTTCATCTTGCAGCTTCCGATCAGACTGGCAAACCGGGCCCAATTGCGGCCGCCCTCATCATGACCGGCAAAGAGCGCATTGCGGCGGTTCATGTCGACCAGGTTGGAATCAATGTCGACGCAGCCGTCGTCCAGGAACAGCCGGAAGCCATCCTGACGTTTGAGCATGTAAGCCATGGCTTCGCCGAGGTCGAACTTGCGTGAGACGCGCGGCCTGAGCTGCCAACCAGGTGAAGAACTCGTCCACCAGCGAGCGGGACAGGTTCTGGCGGACAGCCCGGCGATGATCAGGATCGGAACCGCGGATGCTGTCTTCCACCTTATAGAGGGCGGCCGACCCCTTCTTGGGCTTGGCCTTGATCAGTTTTCTGCGGCCATGCGCCCAGCAGAAGGCCAGATTCAACGGATCGCCGCCCGTGCGGTCTGGCGTAGCAAGGTGCGAGTAGCACCGTAGGCATCGACCTGGATCGTGCCGTTGAAGCCCTCGAGGAGTTCTGCGGCATATTCGCCTTTACGCCCAGGCCGATAACGGAACACTACGCCCGGCGGCGCAGATCCGTTCCAACCGCGGTCGTCGCGCAGAATAGCCCAGAGATAACCGGTTTTCGTTGTGCCGCGTCCCGGATCCCACACCGGGGCCGTGGTCTCGTCGACATAAAGTCGTAAGCTACCCCGTTTCAGGACCATGGCCATGTGGTCTACGACCGGCGCGATCACAGCACCCGTCCGCCCCATCCAATCCGCCAGGACGGTGCGGTCATCGGCACTCCGTGTTGGGCCATGACCGAGGCCTGCCGGTTCAATGGCATATGGTCGGAATGCTTGGACACGGCGATCTGCTCCAATAGCGCTTCGGTCGGCCAGCTACCCTCCAGCAAATGCGCCGGCGCGGCGCATACGTAATATCCGCCTGTGGCGTCGCACGTCTCATTACTAGACTATGTGAGCCATGTCTCGACAAGGCCATCCGCTGCGAAAGCGCAAGTGATTGCTTGACGCATCGCCAAGCCGCAGCGTCAAAGATGCTTCGAGCGAGCCAAGGACAACCTCAGGCGCTACCACTGCGAGGCGCGCTCTTGGCATGGCCGGCATCGCCACACGAGCCTTGTCGATGTGGCGCCGACTTTCTCGCTCGGCTTTCGGCCGAACTGCGCCGCGAGGCCCGGGGCAAACCGAATAAGCGAGTACGGCGGCACGCGCATTGACTCTGCAGTACGCGCTCATCTCCCGTTTCCGCCGGAGAAATTCTGCCTCAACGCACCGGGTGCTCCTCAAGGCCCCCACGGGTACCGCGTTAATCGTTGGTTGATCGCTCTGGCGCCTACACACCAGTGCAGCGCGCCATCTCACACCACGAGCGTCGCTCAAATACGGAACTCTAGGACCATTAACTTTCACGAGTACGTTGAAATTATTGTCAGGCTCATCTGAAAAGATCGAGCCAATAGCCAACACGTGGAATTGAACTCCTCCTCCACTTGGCACATCTCTTGCTTGCACACTGAAAGTGGCCGTTCGATGCCGGCACCATTATTCCGAGCGGAGACATCTGATGCCCAAATATGACGTGCTTTGCATCGGCAATGCCATCGTAGACATCGTGACCCAGTGCGACGAGGCATTCCTCAAGACGAACGGCATCATCAAGGGCTCGATGGACCTGATCGACTCCAACCGCGCTGACTTGCTTTACAGCCGCATGGGCCCGGCAATTGAAGCCTCAGGTGGCAGCGCCGGGAATACAGCGGCGGGCGTAGCGAGCTTCGGCGGACGCGCCGCTTACGTCGGCAAGGTGTCCAGTGATTCCCTTGGCGAAATCTACACCCACGACATGCGTGCGCAGGGCGTCGCCTTCGACACAAAGCCACTCAAGGGTGAGCCGCGGACGGCCCGATCGATGATCTTCGTCACGCCTGACGGCGAGCGCTCGATGAACACGTATTTGGGCGCCTGCGTAGAGCTCAGGCCGGAGGACGTCGAGGCCGACCAGGCTTCCGGCGCCAAGGTCACCTATTTCGAGGGCTATCTGTGGGACACCACGCCCGCCAAGGAGGCGATACGGCAAACTGCCATGCTGGCGCACGCCGCCGGGCGCGAAGTGTCGATGACGCTTTCGGATTCCCTCTGCGTCGACCGCTATCGCGACGAGTTCCTCGAACTGCTGCGATCCGGCACCGTCGAGATCATCTTCGCCAACAGTCATGAAATCAGATCACTCTACAAGACCGCCTCCTTCGAGGAAGCGCTCGACGCCGTTCGCAAGGATTGCAACATTGGCGTTGTGACACGCGCCGAAAGAGGATCAGTGATCGTTTGCGGGAAGGAGACAGTGATCATCAAGGCGACGGACATCACAGAACTGGTCGACACGACGGGCGCCGGCGACCTCTATGCTGCCGGCTTCCTCTACGGCTATACGAGCGGACGCAGCCTCAAGGATTGCGGTGATCTGGGATCCTTGGCGGCAGGGCTCGTTATTCAACAGATCGGTCCGCGCCCTTGGCAAAATCTCCGCCGCGAGGCTGAGCAGGCGGGGTTGCTGTAACGCGGGCGAACCTGCTGTTTTCTTTCGCGTGTGAGAGATAGTATAGCACCAGTTGGGCAGTTTTTGCGCGCCAGTGATCTGACCGCACAGGGCGGCGAAGTTAATTTGTGTCACGAACTGGATCGAGATTCTGCAGCTGGAGCGTCGGAGGATTGGACCAAGCCGCTGACGGGGGGAGTCGGCGTTTGCGGGGGCCTTGTCGCGGCATCGAAGGCGCCGATCCGTTGATCGAGCTGAGTAAATGCTTGCAGCATGTCGCCAACTAGCCTCCGGATGCGCCCCCTCAGCTAACACCCTTCTGACGCGAGAAGAGATTTTCCTTGCCGCCGAAGCAAGGCATGACGAAGCGGCGCGCGGCGCTAAATGGACGGCGCTTGTCGTAGCGATTGGTGATGTGCAACCACCTTCCGGCGCGGTCGCGATCCCGCTGCTTAGGTAGGTTTTGCTCCGCGTGGATGACCAGTGGCAATGCGCAGTCTAGTCGCGCGCGCGATCAGATGTGTGAATGCCGTAGCGCCGCCGGTTGTGCAGTTCCGCTTCATCGTGATCCACCCATCGTTGGCATGTCCGATACTCCTGTGTCGGTTTTGTCTGTTTGGAGACGCAGGCGTATGTAATACGCGCTCCTTGTTAATGGGCCAACCGGCTGAAAAGAAACCCTAAACCGTTAGATTTGACTAAAGCAGCCATATTGGCACGAGCCTTGAATCTTCCAATCGGCGGCGGCGAGTTGCCGAGCAGTTTTATGTCGCGGAACTCCAATTGATGGACCGAGGAGGAGAGAAACATGTCAGCGCTACGTGAGATTGGGCTATGGAAAGAGGCGATCGGCGAGTCTACCGCCTCGCGAATTCGTCGCTGCGTGACAGAAGATCCTCAACGTTGCTGCGACCATAGCAAACGGTGGCGTTATGCCGAACGTACTCCTGGGGTGAAGCCGCTTGTAGGCCAACGCAGCATTCCTTCTAAAACACTCGCAAAACAATGCTACAACGGAGATCTGACATGCTGACTACGAACGCAACAGACAATCGAAATAATGGCTGGGACGACTGGCGTTGGCAGCTTGCCAATAGCGTGACTAACATCGAGGCGCTTAAGCAATATATAAACGTTAGCCCTGAAGAAGAAGAGGCCTTCCGCCAGGTGAGCGAGCGGTATAGCTTCCGGGTGACGCCTTATTATCTCTCGCTTATAAACAAAGAGGATCGAAACGATCCAGTTCGCCTACAAGCTTTGCCTAATATCCAAGAGCTTGAAGATATCTTCCATATTGAGCAGCTCCCCTCATTCCACCGATCAGCAGTTGATTCCGAAAATCCTCTTTGGAAGGAGGGGAAGACCGACGTCAGTTGCATCGTTCACAGGTACCCCGATCGCGTACTGTTCCATGTTACCAACTTCTGTGCCACCTATTGCAGGCACTGCTCGCGCAAGGTTCACGCCGGGCAGGACTCAATCGTCACTGATCGAGCTTTAATAGACAAGGGCGTAGCGTACATTGCCGAGCGACCGGAGATTCGGGACGTACTGTTAAGCGGAGGTGATCCGCTGACCGTTGCCGACACTAAACTAGAATACGTACTGTCACGGCTCAGGCAACTTCAGCACGTTCAGATCATTCGAATCGGCACCCGAACACCGGTGACGATGCCACAACGGATCACGCCCGAGTTCTGCCAAATGGTCAAAAAGTACCATCCCGTCTGGGTCAACACTCATTTTAACCACCCCAACGAGATCACGCCTGAAGCGAAAATTGCCATCGAACGGTTACTCGACGCGGGGCTGCCGGTCGGCAATCAGTCTGTGCTCTTGAAAGGTATCAACGATACTGTCGAGGTTATGAAAGAGCTCGTCCACAAACTCCTTATTGCACGTGTGCGACCATACTATTTGTACCACGCCGACTTGGTGCGGGGCGCTGAGCACTTCAGAACATCGATTGATGTCGGCATGGACATTATTGAGAATTTGCGTGGGCACACAACAGGGTTTGCCGTGCCGCAATATGTAATTTGCACCCCGTTGGGCAAAACACCAATCAATCCCAATTATGTGGTGGGGACTGGACCCGGCTACATCGTTCTTCGCAATTATGAGTGGAGGACCTGGAGAGACCCGGACAGACTGGATCTTATCTAAGTCCTCAAGAAGCACAGCACATCGGCGGATCGCTCATATCGAAGCCGTCTCTAACGCCTCTGGAACTGCTGGGCTGGGCCGAAAAACTGTCGAACGGACAGGGACAGTTCCGCATCGACTTAGGAGCGAACTATGAGTGAACTCGATAGAGTCCGGACAACACTTAAATCTAGTCAACAGCGAACCTTCCCGCGGCAGATACAGGAGTTCGGCCTAGATCTAATCCTACGAGAAGGTGTTTTTCCTCCCGAAGATTTCCCGAGTTGGCGTTGGTTTAGCGAGAACTTCCCCCCATTCGCTGGAAAGACGATTTTGGAAATCGGCTGCGGCTTCGGTCTCCCTGGCCTCTTGTTGGCAAAGAATGGTGCGCTGTCGTTGTTAGCCTGCGATATCAATTCGAGGGCCGTCGCGAATACGTTGGAGAATGCCGCAAGAAACGGCCTTAAGAACGTCGAGGCCATCGAAAGCGATATCTTCAGTAACATTCCTCCTGGGAGGAAGTTCGACATTATTTTTTGGAACTACCCTTGGAACTTCGCTCCAGCAAATTTCGAATTTATGGATGACCTCGAGCGTGGAGCAATTGACCCCGGCTACAGCCTGCTCGAGAGATTTCTGTCAGAAGCCCGAGAATTTCTCACTGGAAGAGGCCAAATCCTTTTAGGGTTCGGCACTAATGCTCGTGATGACCTCCTCGAACAAATCATAGCTGCGAATGATCTTGAATCCCTGATGCTGACGTCGGGGACGTACCCCAACGTCAACTTCGCTTATAGGCTGTTCTCAATACGATGTAAGGGGGCAAGCGGATGATTTGGACCGGCCAAGCTTCAACCCACGTGCGGTCAGTTGCCGTGCCCTCCGCGGTAACCGTGATGGATGGACCGAAGGAGGAAAAGAACATGTCAAGTCTGCGTCAGACGGCGTGCTGCCGAAACGGTGACGTCGGCAAGAGCGGCAATACGTTCCGGTTCGTGCTCCGCCGACCTCGCGCGTATCCCACTGCTGCGGTAGCCGCGATGACTGTGTCCAGGCCGTGCTCCCGTCGGACTAGACGCGGGACGCCTCGGTTAGTCGGGCCCGCAATTAGCGTTTCAAAGTCCAGTTTGAAGTCGATCACCGCAACTCACTCCGAAAGGTAATCGTATGCAAGTAGCGCTCATCTATGGCGGCCGGTCCGTGGAGCACGACTGGTCGATCGCGATATACAATCACTTCGCTGAAGTCCTCAACAATGCTCGAGATCCAGACGTTTCACCGGCATTCGTGTACTACATCAGCCGAACCGGCGACCTCCTCAGGCTTGCACTGGAGGGGGATCGGCTTCCGAAGCACCCCGAGTTCACAGCTCGCGCCGAAACCCACGCGCTCGTCTCTCTTGCCCAACTCCTTATAAGCGACGGCGTATTCGTCTTTTCACTTCTTCAGGGTCAGGACGGAGAGGATGGCCAAATCCAGGCTCTTGCGCAGTTCTACGACATTCCCGGCAGCTTTGGCGACAAGATTGCCGCCATGCTCGCAACAGATAAGTATCTACAAGGCGTAGTAGCCAATCGGCTTTGCCCCGAGTTGACCCCCATTCCAACGGTCCACGTCGTCCAACGCAATCTCGAACCGGGCTTCGCCGAGGCTCTACGGCGTCTTGCTGGCCCGTGCGTACTCAAACCGAACACTCTCGGAGGGTCCTTCCTCACCGAGTACACGGACGAGCTTTCGGAGGACCGCCTCCGGTCCTATTGTGAACGGGTCGCTCTGCATGACCACTCGTTCTTGGTTCAAGAGCGAATTGTTGGGACAGAGTACACGTGCGGCGTTTTGATTGATCGCCATGAGGTCATGGCGCTTCCGGTTGCACGCATCAACAATCCCTCGGGCTTCCTTAGCTATGATCAGAAGACGAAGAAGGGCTACTCTGTTGACTTCCATGTGGAGGGCACCGTTCAAACTCGTCTCTCCTCAATTTCCAAACGGATTGCTCGGGAGTTCAGGGTCCATACATTCGGCCGCCTAGACTTCATCATTGACGAACAGCAACGTATTCACTTCCTCGAACTAAACTTAATCCCTGGCCTAACGGCGGAAGCCATCTTTCCCAAGATGCTCACAAAAGCCGGCTTAGACTTGTGTCACCTCATTCGACTGGCTGCCGCCAATGAGATGGGTGAACGGCGCCGAGAAGAGATACGTAAGATCGAGGCGAGCCGCATCCGTGTGCCCTGGCGAGGTTCGACTGTAGTGGACGCGGAAACTGCTTTCAAACAGTCATCATAGGCGCCGCGCGTACCCAGACGTGTTCTGCACTATCTTGAAGCGTCCCGCACTGACTGCCGAGATTAGCAATCGGAGCAGAAGCTGAGTTTGCTTGGGCAATCTGCTGACTGCTACGGCTCCGGGGAGATTATCATTGTTTCTTAAAGCGGACGGAACTGAAGTATGGCTGCGGAGCTCAAGGAGGTTGGCGTATCTGTCCCTTGCTGGCGAAATCGAAACGTCAGAGGAGTATACCACAATCCGATCAAGGCTGTGTCGAGCCTATGAGTTGCTTCCCAGAGTTGCCTCCGACGACGCGTTCCTTGTTTCAGAACTTGAGGATGGCGGCGCGGCGTTGATCTTCTGCGCCCGACCCGACAAGAATTGCGCCTTGCTGCTCCTAGGAAAATTTGTCTTGTCTGGAGAAAGACGAACAACTGGTACTGTGCTTGAAGAGCTCGGTAAAGTGGTAGGGAGCTGTATTGATGAAATCAGCCTGCAAGCCGGCGTGACCATCCGATTCGAGGTCGTGCAACCGGAGCTCGCAATGGGAGACTTCGATTTGCAATAGCATTGAGGCCATTATCCAACCGCAAGATTCGGCAGTCGAGGTAAGGAGCAAGAGGATGCTCGAGAGCAGCAAGAAAAAGGGCGGCCATCAAAACTCCCTCAGAACGCTCAATAATCCGCATATCGATGAGCGGCTATATTTGGGAACGATCGAGAAAGGAATGTTAGTCCTTGATGCCTTTTGTGCCAATCCACGGCCAATGACTCTTGCAGAGGTCACAGAGGTGTCTGGGTTGAACAAGAGCGCGGTCCAGCGCGTCCTTTATACGTTGCGCGCACTGCGTTATTTGACCCAGAGCGAGACCACGCGGCAGTATGCCCTCTCGTCGCGCGCGTTGAACATTGGGAATGCTTATCTGCGAAGCAATCCTTTGGTGGAAGCAACATTTCCGTTGTTGCTCGAGGCGAACAGGCGATCCCAGGAGACGGTCAATCTCACAGAACTGGACGGCACGGACATCGTGTTTATCTCACGCGTACCTAGCCGGAGCATCATGAGTTCTTACGTCACTGTCGGCACTCGTCTACCTGCCTTCGCGACCGCGCCAGGCCGCACGATTCTAGCTTATCTCGACTCGAAGATAGCAGAGCAAATTTTCGAGACGTCAGACGTGTCCGCAGTTGCACCGCGTGGGATAACGGATCCAAGTGCATTGCGCACGGAACTGAAAAAAATACGCGCGAAGGGCTTTGCTGTATCCGATCAGGAAACGATCCCTGGGGACATTTCAACGGCCGCACCGGTCTTTGGCTACAACAATGAAGTGGTAGCCGCTGTTAACATCGCGGCATCTGCGGCCAGGTGGACCATTCAGACAGTCGAGGCGGAACTCAGCCCAATAGCTATTGAGACAGCGCGGCAACTGTCCAAGGTTGCTCTGCAATATCGGCGGCCATGATCAATCAAAAGACGTTGCCGAGCTTCGCAGGGTGTCAAGCCTTTCATTGTAACGGCCCGGTTGTTACCGCGGGGATTCCCCGGATTCGGCATTGTAGCAGCTAACCGAGCTGACAACATGGCCTCCTAACGAAAATTATGAAGAACTAAAGAGCTCTCTGCAGTTATCGTAAGCCGTGACGTGAGGCCGTTACTTCTTGAAGTTCCACGGCATCAGAGCGTCGATCTCGCTTGATAGCCAACCCGCGGCGATGCACTCGAGGGTCTGCGTCAGCCAGGCCAGCGGATCGACTTCGTTCATCTTGGCGGACTGGATGAGCGTGGACAGCGTCGCCCAAGTCCTTCCGCCGCCGGCATTTCCGGCAAATAGGCTATTCTTCCGAACAATTGCCTGAGGCCTGATTGCACGCTCAACAATGTTGGAGTCTATCTCTATCCGCCCGTCATGGAGGAACTGTTCGAAGGCTTCCCGCCGATCAAGGGCATAGCGAATTGCCTCGGCTAGCACGATAGCCTTCGAGATGCCGAGCGACACAATCACCCGATCGACTGTCTTCAAAGCGATAGGCAACCGTCGGCGGTCCACTGCCAGCGAACGGTCGGTCGTCCTGCGCGTACGCCCATAAATACGCTGTCTTGGCCGACCCCGATCCGGGAACAAGTGTCGGCAATGTCATCTCGTCGGCGAATATTCGTTCGCCTCTCTTAACATTCCGCCGCGCTCAACCACCCTGTGTCGTGTAGAGCCTCCTTAAAGAATCTGGTAAGCCTTTGTAGCAAAAGCAGTTTCTCAGATTCGCAGGCTCGATGCACCTCTTACTTTGAGAAATCCAGGTAGCCGTGTCCACTTGAGAACGTTTGTGTTCGGGACTTGACACATTTGAGACGCAAGTATTCCATCGCTACGGCATAACCCCTTGTTTTTGCCTCTCTTCCCCACACATCCTCGTTGTGGCACGCCGATTGCGTAGGCACGTGAGGAAGCCTTTACGACCATTACGTCCCGCAGTCTCCAGCTAAGGGGGTCTACATGAAGAGCGCTCACACGATCCAAAGTAAAGCGATAGAACCTTCGCTATCGAGTGCAGCTCCGCCCAGCAACTCGGACCCACGGCCCGCTTCCGCGGTCATGAATTTCATTGAGGGGACGCGCGCAGTGACCCCGGGTGACATGGAAGCCAACAGCATCACACGTTACCATGTTACAAGATTCTATCGTGAACAGATCATCAAAAGTGGTCATTACGACCAGCTTAAATTCATCGTCGAGCCCTCATTTGAAGAGTTCGAGAGTCCCGGCAGTCTGGATACGAGCGGTGAGCACGACAACACGGTCGTGCGCGGACTTCAGCACAAGTACGCCCAGACGGGATTGTTGCTGGCGACGGATAGCTGCGCTTCATATTGCCGTTATTGCTTTCGCAAGCGCATCGTTGGAAAGGGCTCAGATGAAATCGCAGCCGACTTAGGGCAGATTGCGCGATACATTGGAGATCATCCTGAGATGACGAACGTGCTGGTATCGGGAGGCGACCCGTTCGTGCTCAGCACCGCCAGGCTCGACGAAATTCTCGATCACCTGCTGCCGTTCCCACATTTGGATTCCATTCGTTTTGGCACAAAGATGCTCGCCTACGAGCCCAAAAGGTTCGAGAATCCCGCTCTGCCGGCCTTGTTCCAACGGATCATTGAAGCAGGTAAGGCTGCAGTAATCGTCACGCATTTCGACCACATCGGTGAAATTTCGGCCGATGCGGAGCGTAATATTCGCTCACTGCGCGAACGCGGCGTGCAGTTTCTCAATCAGTCCGTGCTTCTCGCGAAAGTCAACGATGATCCCGAGATCTTGGCTGCGACCTTCGCCAAATGTCACCACATGGGTGTCCGCCCCTACTATCTCTATCAAGGCAGGCCAGTGAAAGGCGCATCGCATTTTCAGGTTCCACTGCGCCGAGGACTAGAGATTGCGCACGGCATTAACCAGCGTCTGAGCGGAATTCAAAAGACATTCAAATACATCATGTCGCATTACACAGGAAAGATCGAGATCCTCGACCTTGGAGCCGATGGCCGCATGTATATGCGATATCATCAAAACAAAGCTCCGGAAAAGATCGGAAAGATCTTTTCCCGGCCGCACCTCGAGGGCGCCTGTTGGTTGGACGATTTGGCAGACGAATGAGATCGATAAGACGCGCCATGATGATCATCGACAAAGAGCAAGTGGAGCACAAAGGCCCTGCCTTGTCCATATGGCAGCCCCGTGAGGCGGAGGTGACAACTCGCCCGATCGTGACTGGAGCCGCGCTGGACAAACTGCGTGCCAGCGCGGATGCTAAGGATGGTGCGGTGGCGGCGGCAGAGACATGGCTCGGGTATCTATGGCGACCTGATCATCATCTAGAACGTCACCACTTTTGGCTCATCGCGATATCAGCCGGATTGCTGTGGATTTCAGAGATTAGCCTCACTTTGTTGCTTTCCCGTTTTCCGATTCCATTCGTCATCTCCTTTCACTTCACACACCCACCTCGGGGTGCGGCAATCGCATTTGTACGTCTGGGACAAACTCCTGAGTTGCATGAAACAGTTGCGATGCTTTGCCGGTGCCGATTGCTCGCGGATTGTCTCGCGCTTTCTCCTCTATTGTCTACTTCCACGAAGGGCAAGACATGACCGCTGTGCTCCAAAATATCCGAGCCGAACTGGATCTAAGATGTGATGGACTTGGCCAAATCCTGTCGGGATTCGCGCAAAGGCCCCTTTCTGATTATTTACGTTACATCTCTAAGAATGACCAATCTACCTCGGAGACAGCCAAATATTACCGAAAATATGTTATCGCCGCCGCTCGAAAGTTAAACGCTGCCGGAAAATATTTCCAAAACATTGATGTCGATGTGGCTCTCAATTCATTATGGAATCACCCTATTATATTTACTGCCCCCCATAGCCAGTTGCTTCCAGAACGCTTTACGCTTGCCGGTTATTCAGCCGGGCTTGCTACCTCGTATGCAAACAGTAATCGGGTGTGCTGGATGCTTGCATGTGCAACTGTTCGTCTGCAGGTTGCTCGTCGAGAAGGTCCCGGATGGCTGCCTTACCGCGGACAAGTATTGAAGGTGTTCGGACTGCCAACTCGGCAGTTGAAATGGCGCCGTGTGTGCTCGCCGGGCCAAAAGCTGACGTTCGCACATGGAGAACTGTGTTTGCAGAACGATCAATTTCAGAGTTTGATTGGCGATATATCCGGGGATGTCGCCACCGACCTCTTCCAGGAAGCCAACAGGCGTCTCGTCGGCTATTGCATACGCCGAGACGGCCCTAAGATCATAGATCTTGATGAACGGTTTACAGCATGGGTCATTGCCGAACATCTTGAGTCCGGGCAGACACCAATTCACGCACTTATCCTTTCGGATAAAATTTCCAGTCGATATAAGCAGATCCTTGCTAAACTGCAAGTTTCATATGATTCTCGCAGCCTGCGTTTTCCCACCGAGCACCTTTGGGCGATCGATTCCGCCGGGCATCTTGTGGCTCTTAGACGGTCGAACGGCTACTTTGTGTCGGCGAGCGATGGCAAACCGATAGTGCCCTGCCATACCACTGAGTTGGTAGCTGGCCTCCGCTCGGGAATGTTATTACCAAGCATTTTTCTTTCTTATTTTGCTATGGGTTATCTCCCGTCATTGAACCTGGCCGGTGGTGTACGTCAGGCATTTTACATGACGGCATATTTGAAAATCTGGCGGCATTTGCACGCCGCCTATAACACTGTTGAGGCACAGCAGCATGCCCTTCCAAAGTTGAACTTATGGGCGGAAAATGCTTTAGATGTCAGCGAGGATTTGGCTGGCAGCTTCTTCGATCACACCGATTTATCGCTCGATGAATGGATCAATAACGCTCAGAAGCTTCCCCTCTCAGAAACCTCAAGGAACTTTTGCACCATCATCGAGCACGACTATTTCCGGATATCGTCAACATGAACTAAGACGTAGCGTAAACTGCGTGCATGATGGGGGATGGCCCTCCGCAATCGGGAGCAGGTTTCAAACCAGTCCGAGCTGCTGTGGTAAAGAGCCGAATTCGGACCGCCGAAAGCGCCGCATGTTGTGCCATCGACGATTGGCCTTGGTCAAGGGGCAGCGCTACGGCACTATCATCTGCGACCTGGGGCGCAACCGTGTCATCGATCTAAAAGTCGGCGCATATACTGACCGTGAAGCGGCGGGTCTTGATGCCTGCAGGAGGAGGTCTCCGCTTTTGGCCGGTTATGAGCACCACCTTATCGGCGTCGGACAGGATCGATTGAAGCTCGGAGTGGTCAGCGCATGAAGGGCATGGTGGTCGGGCAAATCATTGTGGAGATTGCGATTCCAACTTTTTGACCATATTCGTCCGGTGAATTCCATCTCCTGCACCAAATTGCGGAAGAACCATAGCGACCGGGGAAAAGGGGGCATGAGTTGGACATAGGCTTTCACGCGGAACTGCAGGAACCAGTGTTTGCCGGGGAACTGATGGGTGTTCGGGAGATGGCTGACACACGTCATACTGGCATGGATTAGGATTCGAGGGGGGTAGTCCACGCGGTGGCGAGAGGTATCGACCATGGGAGAGCGGCGGGAGTTTGTACGGCTTGCGCCTGACGACGGTGTGAACCGGCGGGATTGTGCCGGCGGCTCGGGATCAGCCCGGATATCGGCTATTAATGGCTTGCGCGGTGGGAAGCCGGCGACCGGGAGTTATCGGATCGCTCACGGCGTCCGCGTATAAGCCCGATGCGTTGTAAAGAGGCGGTAGAAGCCGAGGTGCTTGGGGTGCGCGCAAAATTGTGCGCTTTCTGGAACGGCAGGGAACCCAGCCGCCGGCGACTTCGACTGTTCATGCCATCCTCAAGCCATGCTCGGATCGTGGTGCCGTTCGGTGGCGCACCGGCGTCGCAGCGCTTCGAGAAGGCGGCGCCGAACCAGCTCTGGCAAATGGATTTCAAGGGCCGGGTGCAATCGGCCGACGCCAGCGCTCTGCCACCCGTTGACGATGATCGATGACCATTCCCACTTCGTGCCTTGTCTCATGCCTGCGCCGATCAGCCAGGAGCGACCGTACGTGGCCATCTGGAGCGGACATTCCGGCACTATGGGCTGCCGGACGCCATGTTTGTGGATGATGGGACGCCATGGGGCGATCCGTCAGGCGAGGGCTGGACGGCCTCGGCGTATGGCTCCTGAAGCTCGGCGTCGCTGTACTGCACAGTCGCCCCTACCATCCGCAGAGCCGCGGCAAGAATGAACGATTCCATTGACCTTGCCCCGTTGAAATAATCCATTTTGAAGTAAGCTCTGGCCCATTGAGAGGACGAGGGAATGAAGCGCAACCGTTTCACGGACGAACAGATTATCGGCATTTCGAAGGAGCACGAGGCGGGCACGCCGGTTTCGGAGCTTTGCCGCAAGCACGGCGTCAGCGATGCCAGCATCTACAAGTGGAAAGCCAAGTTCGGCGGCATGGACGTGTCCGAGGCCAAGCGGCTCAAGGCGTTGGAGGACGAGACCACGAAGCTGACGCGGCTTCTGGCAGTGCGATGCTCGAAAATGCTGCCTTGAAAGACCTGTTGGGAAAGAAGTGGTGACGCCCGCAGCCAAGCGGAGAGCTGTCGCGCATCTGGTGAGCCACCATCGGATGAGCGAACGGCGGGCGTGTAAAGCCATCGGCTTTTGCCGGATGACGATCCGTTACGAAACCAGGCGCAGCGACGATCATGGCCTTCGCGAGCGAATGAAGGCGTTGGCGCATGAATGCCGCCGCTTCGGCTATCGACGCATTCATGTGCTGCTCAAGCCTATATCAGCTTCAAAGGTCGGCTATGGACGTTCCCAAAGCTTTGTGGAGAACGCCTCGCCATCCGTCCGCTCGACCGCGACGGCCACTACGGCGTTTTCTTCGCTGCCCATCACATCGCAACAATCGACTTGACCACAAGCAATCCGTCAGGATGTTTCCGAATAAGTGTCCGCCATCCCCCCGGGCTAAACAAACCAGGCGTCTGATGCAAAGGGAGAAGCCCAAGCGAGCAAACCGCTAGGCGAGAGTACTGATGCAGGAGACTGGGGCCGCCCGTATGAGCGAAGAGGGCCCTGTAATGAGGCCAGAGAAAAGCGACCGGATCAGGCGGTCGTATTGTTTGGAACAACTTGAAACAGGATGGTTTCGATAGGTACGACAGACAAGTCGTTTCAGGCGGCAATTATGCGAAGCCTACGAAGCGGTCAGAGCCAACCGTGGTGCAGCAGACCCCTGGAGATGTTTGAGAAAGATCTTGCAAGAAACTCTACTAGATTTGGAATCGGATGTCTTCCGGGACTTACTTTCCGCCGCCGGTGCGCGCTGCCCCATTCCGAAGAAAAGTGGCGGCGAGAGGGTTTTGGGTGTGCCCACCGTCGGCGATCGGGTCGTGCAGATGGTGCTCAAGCAGATGATCGGGCCGGATTTGGACTCCCCTTTCTGGCAGACTACTTCCAACGGATGTGGCGAGTTTGCGATGAGTGTAGCATTTTGCTCATCCTTGACGAAGTGATGTGCGGCATGGGCCACACGGGCACGATCTTCGCTTTGGAACAGGAGGGCGTGGCGCCAGACCTAGTAACTATCGCAAAGAGAACCAGGTGGGAGGGCAGCCGATTGGCGCGGTGATCCTACCGAGAAAAATTTATCGTGCTTTTGCTAAGGGTTCCGGGCTCTTCCAGCACGGGACACCCTCCGATCGCTGCAGCGGCGGCCAATGAGGTCGTCGAGATCCTCAGGCGTCCAGTACTTTTAGAAAACGTCGTCAACATGGCAGCGACCGGAAATAGAGCAAGACGGCATGGCGATCACGTCAGCCGGAAATCGTTGGCGACGGATCAGGGACAACACGGGCCACGCCGCGTTTTCTCATAACCCATCGACAATGTTTACGATGCACTAAATCCATACCGCCGTGCCAGGGTCAAAGGACCAGTTCAATGAGGTCGCCACGGCGTCAGTTGTCAGCCCGTCCCGCCGCGACCTTACAGAACCTCCAGATTCCGAGTTCGGCGAACGTGCTCGAGGTTTAGGCTCCTACAGATCGAACCAGCGTC
>Ga0214543_1001072_pt1 | contig 51048 bp, 23 predicted proteins | sample CNSS2metaG_FD_160094 | JGI IMG/M metagenome (GOLD analysis project Ga0214543, IMG submission 160094) | Root nodule microbial communities from cowpea collected in UCLA plant growth center, Los Angeles, California, USA - CNSS2 | ecosystem: Host-associated > Plants > Roots > Nodule | place: USA... | reverse complement strand
TTTACATTTTAGATTATAATACCAAATAAAATTTCATGAGAACCAACACATTTATTAAATTTGCAAACATTAATGAAACCTAGTTGATAAAATTTAAAAATATTTTTAAAAAAATATAAAAGGAAAAAAATATTCAAATTAAAATATATTTTAAATGTTTGTTTACTTCAATCTTTTAAATTCTAATGAATCTTTTTTTTATACACTAATAAAAGTTATAATACATTACTTAATCAAAATGATACAAAGAACAAATAATAATCATAATAATAATAAAATTTTAACATATATCTTGTATCTTTTGAACTTCAATTATGTTGGACGGTGATAAAAAAATATTAATGACAATTACATTAAATTTGTATATTGTAGTAAATAAAAGTTATTTACACAATTATAGTGACAAAATTACAGTATGATTGATAATGAGTTAAAAAAAATAATTAAATAAAATATATCGAAATAGTATTCTACATAATGAAAATAAACAAGAAATAAAAATATTAACAAATTAACAAATGTTTACAAACAATTTGAGATACTATTGAAAGAAATCGCACAAAGGAAAACAAATGTATAATCAATGATATGATAAGTTGAAAAATATCTTAGAGATCTAAGAAAACTTTTCAAATATCAACAAAAACTAATAATAAGAATAATAAGTAAATGATTTTTTTTATATTACCTAGTAAACGAAATGTTTGTGCTATTAAATACTTAAATTGAGAGTATTAAACATTTTCATGTGAAAGAAAAATATACATTAAATAAAAATATTAAAAAATAATTGAAATATTCAAATGTGAGACTTAAAAAAATTTAATTAACATACATATTTTTAACATAATTACATAAAGATTATGGTAAGATGAAAAATATAATTGAAATGCGAATGAATTTCATGACAAACCAAATAATTAGAATAAATAAAAAATAATATATATATATGGTTATTTAATTAATTAGGAATATTTTAATAATTTAAACGGGGACGGGTAATACGGCGGGGATATGTACATCCCCATACCCATCCCCATACCCAATTGAAAAAGTCAGGGATTCCCCATACCCATACTCATACCCCGTCAATGCGGGTATTCCCCGTCAAAATAGGGACGGGTTCGGACAATACCCACGGGGACGGGTTTATTTGCCATCTTTACTTAAGACATAAAAACAAAAGATTGTTTAATAGAACAAGTAATTACATAAGAATAATTTTTCAAAAAATGCTCAAAAGAGCAATAACCAACAAGCCTAAACTACATAATATCTTCGTTGTCTTTATGATCACCAGGAGTCTCCACGTCTGCTCACACCAACATTTGATGATTATTGCAAAAATGAAAACACAACAAGGAAACAAACACATAAAGAAAGAAGAGTAAGCTGATGTATTTAAGCTTTCACATAAATATAGTTACATAAGTACATAACCAAGAAACACATGAAAAAAAGAAACACAAAGTCACAAAGTTTTCACTCACTTAAACACTCAACTGACTTTTGACTCGATATTCGAATCATGCGCTTCATATAAAATTCTAATGAAGTATGCACCTGCATTTATTTCTAAACTCTGCAGAGTCTAGCCACAATGGGTTATCACCCAATCAATCGCAAGGTAAATCCTAATATGTCTCCGGCTCAAACATCTCCCAATATTATGATTTCCTACCTTTCTCACCACATAATCACTTTACTCTACCTGAGTGTGAGTGATTATTAAAGTTATGAATATCTTCCTTATATAGACATCTCATATATTAAGACATACTTTAACCACACCATCACCAGGAATTTTTCTAAAAACTTTTTTATCATCAACATTCCACATGTTATCTTAAAATAATTATCATCCCAAACTAAACAACTAAACACATCAAGTACAAGTCAAAAAATGCCACATCATTCATGCATGGCTTCATACATTATATTTTTAACATTAACTTAGTCAATCACAATTTAAAATAAGGAATTCAAATTTTACAACAATTTTCACTTAAGCTAGAAATTATCGCTCAAGCTAGATTGATTTCGCTTAAGGTTGAAATTATTGCTTAAGCTAAAATTCAAACAGAGAGTAAAGTGGAATTTTGTTATTCTCGCTTAAGTTAGATTGATACCACCACTTAAGCTAAAATAGCAGATTTTCACTTAAGTTAGAATAACATGTTTTCATTGGTTTCAGCATACAAAAACTAAAAATCCTAAACAACAAAAATTTAAAACACAAACACAACCACAAAGATCAAACTAGCATTTCAGGCAGGATTCAAGACCAAAAACATGCAAAACACTTTAAAAAAGTTTTAAAGCCATAAATAACGGAAGGAGTACCACAACTCCAAAAACAAACTAAAGAGTTGAAAACATAATTCACTGGGACAAAAATGGGGCTCTAAAGAAATAACCTAAGACAGAACCACCGCAACCACACTGGAAAAGAAGGAGAAGACAAATGTTTAATGTTCAACTTACTTGAAGAAATGAACTGTTCGGTTTAATATGTGGAGTACGAAGCAGGAACTCCAGAATCAACCTTTGTTTCACGAAAAATTTTCAATTGAGTTAGAGGAGAAAGAACCATGATTGTAAAAGGGAGGAAAGAATTGAGAGAAAACATAAGAATAGAAAGATGGAAAGATTGCTAAAAATGAGAAAACAATTGACTGACTTGGACCCTTTACTAAAGTTAGGCCCAAAACTTTAGAATAGAAAGTGAGTTTTTAATTTCTAATATATAATTTCAAGCAAAATAAATTAAAACATTTTTTTTATACAATGTATTAATCTAACGTAATGATATTTAATATTTAATTTTTTTACCATAATATTTTATTTTGAAATTACCAAAATAATATAATTTTAAGAAAATGTATATCATTTTACACGTCGTGCTAAATTTGCACAATTTTATAATAAAAATAAGTCGTGTGTCATGCTAAATTTTACTACAATTAAAATGAAATTCTGTTAACTTTGCACGATTATTTTCGAAAAAGTTAAAGTTACTAAAATTTAAAATAGTTTTGATTAAAATTAATTATTTACAAGCCAAAATTAAAATTGTGTCATGTTATTTTATAAAGTATATAAATATTTGATAAACAAAAAAGTCATCATAACATTTAAAAACTTTAATACACTTTACAACACAACTAAAATGGTGCAAATATGAAACAACTTTATTTTTGGCATAATTAACCTTATCAAAATTTTACGAAGAAGTAAAGACTTTAATTTTATAAAAAAGAGTTATTTAAAATTGACATTTTAATATAATATGACTTATATTTGTTATAAGGATGTGAACTTGATACGACTTTTCGGACTTAAAAAAAAAATTAAAAGTTACATCATGTAAATTCATAATTATAGTAAAAAAACCTAATATTTATGCCACATGCACGATTGGGTATTGCAAATTTAAGCAATGTAAGAATATTGATTTGAATAAAACATGATTATTAATACTAGTTTGTTATCGTTATTTTTGGTTTCTAATATATATATATATATATATATATATATATATGATTTTTCTTTTTAATTTTAAATCAGTAAGACAACATTTTAACTGTTGTCATTTTATTTCTTAACAATTAAATTGGTTTTCCCAATTTGTTTCTCTTATTTGCGAAATAAACCCAGTTTTTTGTTCTCTCTAGAGAGTGTCATTTTTTTGTATCGTAATCTTGGCCTTGGACAGCACAAACGCTGAAACCGCGAAATTGTGCCCAAAATCGATGAATTCGCAAAATGGTGGGGAGAGCCACCAACCTCCGCCGCAACCGCAAGGTACTAATGGATGCACACTTTTTTTCGTTCATCTTTTTCATTTCTTGACTCTTATTCGCAGAAGAAAGAAACAAATTAGTTTCTCTAATTTGACTAAGTTCCTTGTTCGATTATGCTTCGGTAATGATTTGGTTCCATAGGCGAAAAGGTTACTGAAGTGGGATGGTATGTTCTTGGTGAGGATCAACAACAGGTTGGTCCTTACGCCTTCTCAGAGTTGCGCGGTGAGTTTTTCAATATTATATGTATATTTTTTCTTTGAATGGTTTTGTGTTTCAAATGAACAAAGTGGAGTGGAGCTAGGGTTAGGTATTTTATATTTTTATCTTTTTTTGTTCTCTCCAACTAAGAGAAAGCTGAGGCAGCACTGTGTCGACTTTGAGTATACTTGTGATTTTATGCTGAAATTGAAACATCTATTTGTGACATTTATATGGAAAATTGACTTGGACAGAACATTTCTTGAATGGATACCTCTCCGAAAATACGTTTGTGTGGTCTGAAGGAAGGAGTGAGTGGCAGCCCTTGTCCTCAGTTTCTGACCTGTGGACTCAAATTAAACAGCAGGGACCCGATTCCTCAGCTGCTGGTATGCCTTTTCTTCTCTTCCGCTTAGTATTTTTCAATGTTATTATTGTTATTTGGGGAGCTTTAGAGTGTGACCTGTATGTAGCATCTGCTCACGATGTTGACGAGTTTGAAAGATGGGAAAAGGAGATTCAAGAGGCAGAGGCACAGGTGGAAGGTTCAGATTTTGGATCTTTTTCTGGCAATGTTGGTGGTACTGCGGCAGGAGAAGATTCTGAGAGACCTTCGACGCCACCTGAGGGTGAAGAAGAATTTACCGATGATGATGGAACTGTATATAAGTGGAACAGGAATCTTAGGGCTTGGGTTCCACAGGTTGGTGCATGACATGTGTATCACTGTTATCATCATAATTTTCTAATGTCATACTTTGTGTGACCAATGATGTTCTTTGTTATATTATGATTAAATGAAGATAGGCTACCAGCTTACCTAAATTTTATGCCTAGGAATTTAGATTAACTTTAATCAAGTTGTCACTCTTTTGAAGTTTGAACTGTTTTTTTAGGCTTACTTGATTTCATAGGGCTGATTTTACATTTGTCAAACTTATCGCTTGTTTCCATTTTTGAGCATCTGAGATAGGTGACTTAGTAACACATTGCATTAAAACAATAGGGTCTTTTGTTTAGATTCTGCCATCTGCACAGGCTACGTTAACATTTGAATTGAATCCCAAGAATCAAACATTGCTGTAGTAGTAATTGTTTAGCATCTCGCGGAATTGATCCTTCATACAGCATACCCAATCCACCTTGGTCAGAAGAAAAAAAATGAAGCTTCTATCATGCTGATGGGATTACATGTTATGTGTTGTAATAAATGGTTAAAATTGAATATTAATTTGATACTGTATACTTTTCCAAAATAAATAGAATATGCGTGTCTGGTAATCTGTTACTTCCTCAAACAACACTGCTTAAGAATATTGAAACAAATGTGCATTTACAAATTCAATTCTCAAAAATTTAAATCAAACAACACTAGCTATAGGGTTTCTAATGGAATCTGAAACACTCGTAAGGCAATTTATTCCCAAACCATATGAGTGAATCTATTTCACTATCATTTTTATAATTAAAGTTTTAATGGATATCATAGTATTTACATATTCAGAGGAGTTGCAGTTACTTGTAGGATTTACTGTGTAGATGTTTTATGTTGAACACAAGTATTAAATGATTATTCATCTTTCATTTGAATCTATTCAATGCTTCCTCACTGTGCATTGTAGTTGCTGTTAAGTATGAAATTTTCATGGCTACTGTTGGGTACTAGATATTACATTACAAGTTCTTCTAAGAATTCTTCAATTCATAGGGAGTGAATACTTTCTCTTTCTTTGAACTTCTGCACAACCTGTGATAAGTAGAAAAATGCATGACAGTATAATTCTGTTAAGGTTTGTGGGTTGGTAGTCACTTGTGTTTAAACTTTTGTATATAGGACTGGGATGTATAGAATGGTGGTGGACTGATAAAATTGTTGAGGAAATGTTTTAATTATTGAGTGCGAGATCTGTGTCTGAGTTAGAGATTCTGAGTGCACGGTCCTTTTTAGTTTAGGTGAGAGAGAGAGAGAAAAGATTGATATTCCATTATCCATATCAATCTTTAACAGAACCACCACACTATACGAGTGTTTCTCAAGTTTAGTTTTTATTTTTATTTTTTTAATGTTTTTAATACATAAACAAGTCAGAATATTTATGAAGTGTTAAATCTAAATATTCTAAAAAACTGAATAAAGTCGAAGTGCTTCTGTTCTGGATACTCATTTTCTTCTTTACTTGGATTTGATTACTTCTGTTTTTGGTTTGGTTTCTACTAGTCACATTTTTGTTTCGTTTTGAAATATGCTTCTTTTTTTTTCGTGTGAATTATGTAGTGTTTCTATTTTCCTTTTCATTATAATATCAGGAAATCAGAATGTTGTCTTTCCAAAGTTGAGGCCTGTTATACTTTTTGTGTTTGTGTGAATTCTTGAAGTAATTATTTTATTCCTATAAATCTCAATAATGCCCTTGTAGTTATTCTTCGGGCCAAAGTTGTTGATTGTTTCTTGGATGTATTTTTTTATTGATTTTTTTTTTAGTGTGATTGATAAAGTTATTATATCATAGGAGTATCCAACTGGAAGCACCGAGCCTTATGGGGTTGAGGATATGACCTTCTTGCAAGAGGAGGAAGTTTTTCCAACAATAACTAATTCTGATGCCTCTGAAAAGTTGGAAGAGAGTTCAGAATTGGGTGTTTCTGATCCTTCGTTAAAGGAAGAAACAAACGAAACAAATGAAACAAATAATACCAGTGTGGTAGCAGGTGGAAAAAGGAAGCTTTCTGACCAACAAACTGACAAGAAGGTGCCCCTTTTCTTTCCATCTTGTCTATATCAATGGTTTAGCCCACAATGCATTTTCTTATCTTTGTTGCTTTTACTTGGAAATGAGTATCTCTTTTTGAAGACAAATGGCACCTTTATTGATCTCATTCTGTTTCAGGAAGCTAATAAACCCCCTGATAGCTGGTTTGAATTAAAGATCAATACACATGTTTATGTCAATGGGTTGCCTGAGGATGTTACTACTGATGAAGTAAGTATCAACTTTTGTCTCAATTTCCCGAGTGTAAAATTTGTTGCAATAGTTAACATGACAACGAGTAATATATTGCAGATTGTGGAGGTATTTTCCAAATGTGGAATTATAAAGGAGGTATATTTCTATTCCTATATTATATACTATCCATTCAATTGTATATTGTAAAATTATAAACAATTGGGCTCTAATTCATGTCATGATCAGTTTCTCATGATTAGGAGGGTTTTAAACTGTTACATTATCTTGGTGAAAGAAAACTCTGTTGACACTATAAATTAATAGAACAGTGACTCTACAATACTAAAAAAATATGCATTGATATTTCTAGACATGGAAGATCAAGTTATGCTGCATATCATGCTTACCCTGTCCTTTTTAATGCTAGCATGCGGGTTTTAATAGTAAGCACTGTATTTGTGATGAAAATTTCATTAGCCTGTCTTTTCTTCTTCTGGGCACGTGCACTTGCCAATATCCTAATCATAAGTGAATCACAATGGCCTACCAACTTTTCCAAATTAGTTATCGCTGAGAGTACCTTGCAAGAGACTATTCTTTGAAGTTCATTATGGGGTAACAATCTGTGAATACTTGTAAAAATGAAGGACTAGCTATTTGAGGGTATTTTAACTTGGCTTCTCACGAATTCCTGATCATGGTTATTATAGGACCCAGAAACCAAAAGACCACGTGTGAAGCTTTATGTTGATAAAGAGACAGGAAGGAAAAAGGGAGATGCTCTGGTTACATATCTTAAGGTAACTCCCTTATTGTGCTCCCTAGTGACACATAGTTACGATTGTAATAGAATTTCAATATGTTTGCATTTACTAGGAACCATCAGTGGCTTTGGCAATTCAAATTTTAGATGGAGCACCTTTTCGCCCTGGTGGCAAGATTCCTATGTCTGTCAGCCAGGCTAAATTTGAGCAGAAAGGTAACTGTTATTGGATTCTTTATATTTCCTATGACAACTTCTGATAATTATTGTTAGATATGGTTATATGGAATCCATGTCTTAAACTAATAATTTAGTATTTTATTATGCCTGCTGTTGCTTGATTAACTTTTCTTTAAATATGCAGGAGAGAAGTTTGTGTCCAAGCAAGTAGACAATAAAAAGAAAAAGAAATTGAAAAGGGTGGAAGAAAAAATGCTTGGATGGGGTATGCTTTGGTCTCCCAAAATTTTCAAGTTGGTGTTTCTGGATTATGACTGATACTCAATCCCATCTTAAATTTAGCCTAATTTCCCCTATTTGGATTATTTATTTTTTCATTGAAATACAATTTTGATTTACCTTCTGGTAAATATTTTTACCATAAATTTCTAGACAGTGAGTGGGTGAAGTCTTTACATGTGCAGTATATTCGTGATTGTGTACTGAGCTAGGTTATCAAATTGAGATTCAAACAGTGAATCACCAAGCTGATTTTTGAATTGTGAATCTTAATTTGTATCAAATCATAAGATATAAAGACAACAAAATTACTTCAAATATATCATATAGTTGATATGCAATGTTCGATGTAATATTTTGCACTAGAAATAAATAAAACATCTGATCCATAAGTCATATAGAAAAAAAACATTAGTTATATCTGAGTTTGTGAAGCCTTTATTTTAGAAGAAAGAAAGCAAATCAATTAAATTAACTATTGAGTTCATTTTTTAGTTAACTAATTGATATCTCAATGAATTCTATAATGTATTATTCTTTTGAATAGTGGAGCCGTTGCTAGTGTTGAGAATAATTTATAAAATTTTGAACTAGAATATATTCTGTTGTGACCTTTTCAATATGAGGAATTTAGACTGTTTTGGTTGAAATATTTAGATTAATTTTTCAGAGTTATTTTTCTTATTTAGCATGCATCCCTTGTAATAATTTGTTTCTCATTGTATGTCTCAGGTGGTCGTGATGATGCAAAAGTTTCAATTCCAGCAACTGTGATCCTTCGTTTTATGTTCTCTCCAGCTGAAATGAGGGTTGTGCCACTTAGTTTTGCTTGTTTTCTACTACAAACTTGCTCTACTAGTGTCCATACTTCTGCCTGTTGACATGGTTTTATATGTCACAGTAACAAATTGCTGCTGAAGTTTTTTATGCTTTTAAAAGTTATAGCATACTTATTTAAAATATGTACATTTTTCGATCACAATTAACCTTTTTTGTTTTTTGTATTTTGATGGTCATAGAAGGTAATGATTACACATTAGTAAGAAATAAGACCAAAATATTCTTTACAAGGCTTAGGCAAGTCTCGGTGTATTGTAGTCTTGTAAACTTCACATTCCAAACGTGCAGTCCTGAGTGTTTGGGTGTATTGAATATAGTGAAAAACTGTATGGGATTAATTTCCCTTGTATAGAAAATACACATAGGATACTGTATTTATAATAAAGGAAATTAGGACTAAGCCCAAAATAGAAAAAAAGAAATAACAAACTAACCGAAGATAAAAGATAAAGATAAGATATCTAATAATCTAATATATCTAACATGGTGTATGTTTAGATGCCCCACATTGGCTAGGAATGTTACCAAAAGGCTCCTTTTGGGCTCAGGCTATCTCTCCCCCTTGAATTAACTTTTAAAGTTGAGTTATGCTAGGTGCCTTTTTAATAACTATAATAGGATAATAGGATTTCGTGCTTTTCTCATTGTACATTCAAACTTCAATTTGCTAATTATAACTTGGTTCTTCTATTTCACACGTTGGACATTTTCTGATATTACACAATCTATGCAGGCTGATGAAAATCTGCGTTTAGAACTAGAAGAAGATGTTAAAGAGGAGTGTACAAAGCTTGGTCCTGTAGATTCTGTCAAGGTAATTAATTGCTCTTTATTATGCCTTAAAAGATAAACAAAGTTGCTTCTCTTCCCTTTTTCTATTTCTTTCTCTAGTTTTGTAATAAATATTTTTGCACCAATTAAAACAATTGAGTGAAACATACATTTATGTTTGTTTTATTTTTCTTTTTTTTATAATCTATTTAGGCCCCACTAAGTCTGTGATATATCATTGATGCGTCCAATCTTTTAGTGGTGGATTTAGGTGGTGTAGGCTTTCAGTAAACTTAATACTGTTTAGGAGGTGTTTTAAAATGAGGGGAGAAAATATGAGATGTATTATCAATTTATCATGTAAAAGCCTCTTATTAAATTTTACGAACATATAAATTTTTCTCTTATCTATTTTTTATTATAGAATTGGAATCCTTATCTCGTACAAGAATGTTCTTAAGCTACTCCCCAGAACAATAGAGTTTTCTTGAAGCTTTTCTTAAATGAGTGTTTTTAGACGTTGCTAGCACTCATTGAGCCACACGTCATGTTTTAATTTTAATATCATATATTGACCATTTAATGCAAGTTTTTTCTAAAATTTCTTCTTGTTAACCCAAAACATTCCCATGTCAATGGAAGTGTTTAAAGTTGGCAAATGTGAGTGCCTGCTGGTTGCCTCGTTTGTTCTAGTGGGGAAGGTAAAATTAAGATCTTTCTTGGTTAAATGATATTTTTAATTTTTAATTCAATACATTTTAAGAGAATATAATTGCCGAACTATATGTTTGATTAGTGCATCTTCATTTAAAGTCCTAGTTCCACCTGAAGGCAGGGGAAACATTTAATTCTAGAATTCATCTTTTGTAAATATTGTACCATTTCTTGTTCATGCCTCTAGTTTGAGAGGTCTAAGCTTATAGTGTATGTAATTTTGTATTATCATGCTTCAAATGAGTTATGACTTGTTTACATTCTGGTATGACAACTGCTGACGGAATTTACTTGGAAATTTTCCATATCTTCTAATTCATTTACTTGATTTGTATATTTCCATAATTATGTGTGGCATCACCCCACACCCATACCCTAGGCTTTAGAAAATTTATTCTACCCACTATCCCTAGTCTTTATTGTAGAAGTGTTACTACTCAAACCCATCATATTCATGCAACTATTGTATTTGTGTTCTCTAATTTTATCTCATATTTTTCACATTACCTGCTGCTCTTTTTTCTGTAGATATGTGAGAATCATCCTCAGGGAGTTGTTTTGGTAAAATTCAAGGATAGGAAGGATGCCCAAAAGTGCATAGAATTGATGAATGGAAGATGGTAATTATACGTGCTTTTTATCCATTTTCTTCTTTTTCCAATATATGCACAACCTTCATATTTTAGCAACTTACTGCATCATATAAGCAACATACTCAACCAAGACAGGATGATGACTTTATGTAGTTGACCATGTTCAAATCTGATTCTAGACATTCATCAACAAGAAAGGGTACAATTAAAAAATGTTGTTGAAACACTGGCAGAAACTGAGGTGGTTATTGAAAAAATATATTTAACACGTGGTTTTAAAAATTGGTAACCGGGTGCAACATACTCAACTCAACCTAGGCATGATGACTTTCTGTAGTTGACCATCTCCAAATCTGATTATAGACATTCACCAACAAGAACAGTTACTAATTAAAAAATATTGTTGAAAGATCAGGGACAGAAACTGGGGTGGTTATAAAAAAATCCATATACTTTAGTATAATTATATTATTCAATATTAGAAAAAGTAGTTTCCCAAAATTTGAGAGTTTGCCGAGTAAAGGAGGAGTCAATTTCAAGCTGCTAAGTGTTAGCTCATGAAATGATTTTATATCTTGGTATTTTAACAATGGGCTTCCATCCCTTTGGTTTTGTGTTGAATCCTTGTGATTCCCATACTACCTTATATTTAGTATTTTAACAACTGCAATATTACATCAAGTTACTGATCAGAAAGATATAATATATTTGTATTTTTGCATGCTTCATCTCAAATTCCTCATTCAAAGCTATTAAATCTATATTCTTCATCACATTTTATTGAAAACAAGAGTAATGGGGAGAATTGTTTGCCTTGCGTACACAATCAATTTTATTATGCTAAAGATGCATTATGGTCAAAAGCTAATGATAGACTTATTACAGAGCTAGCTACCGTTAGTATATATTATCCAAATTAATGACTATTGTAGAAATAAAACACGTAATAATAAATCCAGACTACTATGCTAACGAATGTAGAATAGTATAGTTCTTCTCATCATGTTGAAAATTACTTAACTCAGTTTGATACGGAAGCACAAAAACAAAGAACCATGATATATTCCATTTTACTCACATTAAAGCAAAATCCCTTTGATTCCTATGTTTGGCTTCAAATTTCAATTTTAGAGTTAGCCAGCCTCTCCTGTCAATTCTTCAATAAAAACTATACCTTCAGAAAAAGCTTACATCTAGCACATTTATGAGTCTAGATTAAATTAGTAAAGACATTGAGCCCTTATGGAAAACCTATCTTTATAGAAGACTCCTCCAAGAGCTCTCACACTGGTAGCTATCCAGCAAATATGTTTTCCATAGGCTTGATATAAGCCTAACTAACACCTTTCTTTTTCAAATTCTTCTACAACACGTTTTTTTTCCATCATATGCTTTTTCCGTGTTAATAAAAAACATGTGAATATTTTCTTTGCTTCTTCCTCCCTTTCACAAAGAAGATAAATATATTATGTTGTGGATCTTGACGTAAATTCAGATTGATTCTCCACAATCTTAGTCTCTCTTAATATATGTTTAACCACCTTTTCCCATTATTTGTAATGTGTATTGTACATTTTATATCTGTGTAATTTACAGAATTTTAAACATCTCTCGTTCTGATATATAAGATATAATGTTACTCTTTCATTCATTTGTCATTTTCTTTTATCTCAAAATGTCATTAAATAGTGTAGTGAGCCAAATAATACTTTGTTCTCCCAAGCATTTCCAATGTACAATAGGAATGCTATTAGGATAAAAAACTTATTATTATCCATCCTCTCAATGTCTCTTCAACTTGAATTCTGCGATAATAAGCCAACTTTTATTTGTTTTTTAGATTTTTAATTCATCCGCATCAGAGGCCCATCATTGAAAGTCTTACTAGAATAGTTGTCCCTACTCTCTTTGATATCGTAATCTGTTTAAGAGATCGTACTTGGTTCAAATCTCATGATTTCCTTTCCCTATTCTTGGTTAGTTGGTATATCTTATGTTTTTCATTCTGTCTTGAGACCCTAGTAAAAGTCGTCATAATATTGTGCCAATCAAGTATTAAATACGGATCTCATTGACAACTACAGTGACAACTATAGGGGCTAATATTCTCACATCTGAAATGTTTTAACAAATCTAGACTTCTATTCTAACACATTCAAAATTAAAATCAAAACAGATAATTTATCTTCAGAAAAACCCTGATTAGCCCTGCCAACTCAAGATATGCAAGACCTGCAATATTATTTGAGGGAAATGATTTATGTATTGTAAATTTCCACCGTCAGTTGCCTGTTGAAGTTTTTTAATTACTTTTTCTATATTTTCTGAATTAGTCTTGGATAGTAATAAGGTAATAAGATAATGTACTGAAACAAATGTTCACAGTGGTGCTTAGCCTGCTTCAAAAACGCCACAACAAGATAACGTATAGTAGGATAAATGCTATATGTATATAAATTTAAAAAATGATGTCAAAATTAACAGCATTTATAATAACAAGATAACAAGAACAGAACTCAAATACAAGTTTCTTTAGATAGGAATTGTCAAACATCATCTTCCAGACCCAAGTCTTAATTTATCATTACATCTAGAGGTTTCAATTTTGGAAACTAAAATTCCAAAAGTAGCTCAAAAGAAGTCCTAGTGTCTATACTCACAAGGACTTTTCTGAATTCAACACAAAGCGCCACTACAGCACACTTATACCGGGAAGGGGCCACATTGCTATAGCGACGCTATTTAAAAACCCTAAATGCAACATTATCATTGTTCCTAAACATTATCATTTTGTTTAGGTACATGGTCTGAATTCTTACTCTTCATGCTATGGTGTTGTTAAAACAAATAGCTTCATATGAAATTGATTTTACCTTTTCTTTTCTCCTTTATTTCTCTTTTGTATCATCATATACCTTTTCCCGTGTATTTCAACTCTAGTCATTGTTTTCTTCATTTATTTTATCAGGTTTGGTGGTAGACAGATACATGCCAGTGAAGATGATGGTTCAGTAAACCATGCATTAGTCCGGGATCTGCAAGAAGATGCTATTCGACTGGAGCAATTTGGTGCTGAACTTGAAGGTGACTGAGGCAAGGAAGTGAATGACATTGCACCAGATTAACAGTTCCCTGTAAGTCCGGACCAAGGAATATTTCCAGAGGCTAAAGCTTTTGGATTACTAGGTCATCACTTTTCTCAGTTTTGCAATGATATAGCAGTTTTCCTTATGCAATTGGGAAAGGAAAAAGCATATACATGAGAGAAGTTACTGATTTGGCTAGCTCACCTTATTTGGAAATTTGTAATATACCCTGTGTGCAGTATTCAGTTATTCCAGGTTACACCAATTGTGACATGTGCCATGCAGTTAAATTTGAACTTTTAAATTAATTTAATTTATCTTAACTGTTGGGTTTCATCCTATAAGCTCACATATTTAGTACCACATGGATACGAGAACACGAAATTTTATTAAAATAAATAGTATTATAATACACTATGTATACGTTTACAAGAATTTATAATATATTTCAGATATATTCAGCTGTTGTTAAAAGTTAGATATTGATTCTTTGTTATTAATTTATAATGATGATGGTTATAATTTAAATATTGACGCTTTATCATATAAAAAAAACAAAAGTGTTTGATAATTGTATCAATGGTGTCAGTTTCCTCATCTATGTTATCAACATTTAGAAACAAAACAGTTTCTAAATTTGGATCATTTAGAGAGAATTTTACTAATTCAAGAAACTCAACACCATCGTCATTTGGATATGTTTTTCCAAATATGCACACAACTTTATCTTTCCCTTTTATACAATATTACCTTTAATCTTTTCTATGTACATAAAGTAAATATTATGCTATGTCCATTCTATATATACTCTTTTCTCTCAAAATAATGAAAACCTCTCACAGCACGAGGAAGAATAAGAGTGTTCAAGAAAAAAAAATTGGACACCTTTTTATTATTAGTTAGCACTTAAAAATATCTAAAAATATTCAAGAAGTACATCAGAAGAAATTAAAATTAAATAAAAAAATGTAAAATCCTCTTCGAATACATAAATAGTTATCCAATACATGTGCATCATGTTTTTTTTTGAAGGATCTAGGTTTATTGTAATTACATGGGAACATTACATACCATATGATTTATTGCAGTACATTTCTGCAATTTCATTTAACAGAGAAAAAATATGCATCGATCTCGATAATGTTTCAGTGTAGAATAATGGAAGTAAGTATGAGTGAAAGAAAAAGGTAAAGAGAAAGTACATGTTGGGAATTGTCAGAATAAAACTTCATTTACCCAGTTCTTAACAAACATTAAACCTGTGTAGGTGGTTGTGGTTTAATTGTTTCATTATTTTTTCTCTACTTTTCCATCTCATCATTTATGCATTTTAGTGTGGGGAAATTGAAAAACTGGTCCTGCACGGACCACTAAGAAAAAACTGTCCAAACTAAAGTCTGCAACTTTCAAAAATCTCAAGCCAGCACCCCATTTTTATTATTAAAAGGGTACTTTGAAATGCAGAACTAAATTCTGGATCACTATTTTCACAATGAAAGAGGGGTTCTGGTCTTTCGAGATATAGAAACAAAAAGTCCCAAAATGAATTGCTAGGTAACAGAATTATAAGGAATATAATTGTAAATTTCACATTTTATAGAAATAAGAAAATTAACACTTTATAAGATAAAAAAATATATAAATTTATGATCTTAAAATTATTAAAAATGATTATACGTTGACTTGGTTCAGATTTAATTAATGTTCTATCTTCTGAATTCTTCTAGAAAGACCTAACATCGATTTAATCTGGGCATTATATATATATATATATATATATATATATATATATATATATATATATATATATATTATAATATTTATATCTACATATAAAGACTCTAATGTAATTAATAATGTGAATTAATTTTTGTAACAGTTTTTATGCATGTTTTTTTAATCAATTTTACTCTCATAAAACAAATAACTCTTTCATTTCTATAATTACTTAAAAAAAGTATACTATGAGACGCAGTTATAAGATCACATACTTTCATCCGTAATTATATCACTATAACAATTAATAAAAATGATTCCATTTTACAACAACTCTTTTATGTTTTGTAACAACTTTTTTATTTTAATAATTATCTTGTTGATTATATTCATTATTTTTAATAATCATAAAAAATAGACCCACCCATATGAATATATGTTTTTCCACCAGTTAATTTTTCCTCTTATAAATAATAATATTAAGATAATTATTTTTTTTGTTGGATTATGAAGACTATGTATTTATTACTTGATGTAAAAGTGGACATGGAGATGCTATTATAACTGCATTGCCTGCCTGGTACATAATAATAGAATTATAGTTATACACATGCATATAGTAGTTTAAAGCCATTGAACAGTATAAAACATATTTAAATTAAAATGAAGTTCATTTTAAAAAATCATATAACACGAAATATAATTTTTAATCTACGCTAATTTGATCAAAATAAACAGAAAAATTGTTCTCTACAAATATAGGTGTAACTTACTTAAAAAAGATGTGAAAAAGAAAAAAGAATAAAAAAAAGATTTTGATGCAGAGAAGGTAGTAGTTTAGTTTCACCGAAATAACCCGCAGACGCAAACGTTGAAAACACACGCGCATCCATCAGCCCCAACATCACAACGGTAGATCCCTTCTCTTCCTCCTTCTTCCTTCTTCCTTCTTCCATTTCTCTTGTTCTTCGTCTCTCTCTCTCTCTCTCTCTCTCTCTCTCTCTCAATTCCTCAATAACGCTTTTCGCATTTTCGTAACGACATTTTCTTCTTCTCCTTCGCAAATTTCCCTCGTCGTTTCGTTTTTCCCTATTTTTTCCTTCTGACGTGTTTCACACAGCGGATTTTGATTGATTAACGTATATGGTGAAATTTCAGTTTACATTGCAAACTTGTCTGAACTGGATTCAGTTATTGTTATTGTTGTTTGTTTCAAACTTTGTGCCTAACTTGGTGTGAACACATTTGTAATGTAATAGTTCGATTTTGGTGCCTTTGGTTTGAGCGTCTGTTATATGTGTGTGCTTGGGTTAATAGAGTGTAGCCATATATTATGGTATTGTCTTCTCTTCCAATTAGCACGATCACAGGGTTTGGAATTGATGCGCAGGTTACACGGTATGTCACCGTTACTTGCTCGGGTTTGTTTTAAATTTAAAACAAGATTGTTGATGGTGAGTGGTTCAACTGAACCCGTAGTTTGTTCGTAGTGAGTGATAAAGAAGTAGATACAATTAGTTAGAGTTTTAGCATGAGTGAGTTAGATTCAAGAGGAGTTGTTGGGACCACTTACTAATTGAAAGGTCGGTTAGTATGTCTGTGGAATGTGTGTATGCGATTTGGAGACAGATTTTGGAGAGATAGTGCTGATTGAAAGAGTTAACGTCTTTGTATGATGAGTTGTAAGAATTTTTCTGTCTTCATTTACGAAGCTATTATGTGATTGCTATTAGAGTATGTATTACTATGGACGTGGAAATAGGGAAGATCGGTAGTTCTTTGGAAAAGTTTGTCGTTGCTGTTTTTGAGAGGAAACTGGATCCTCTCATGCCACTCTGTTCTGCCAAGTCCTAGCGATTCTCTGGTTAGTGTAACAGTAATTAGAGAGGAGAGAAAATGTGATTTGAGGATTGAGATTTTTCTGGAGAGAGAATCCTGCTAGAGAGATGCAGCACTGGATCTGGTCCATTTTAAGAGTGGTGTACAGAGAAAACATAAAAAAAGTTGTTTTACAGATTATTGAGGTTTTTACCTTGATAATCTACATTGACATTTAATGTTGTCCAATTAGAATTGGAGTTTTACCTCGGTAATGTTTACTGATATTTAATGAAATATTTATTATGATGATTATTGAGGTCAACTGCATTTGTAATTGGAGAACAACACCAGCAACACATAGAAAATACATGTATGTTTTGTCCTTCTACATTGGTGTACATGGCTTGATTGAAATACGTTGAAGAAATTGTCTCGGTCCTTAGATCTGGTATGGACAGGATCTATTTTTCGTTTTGTGGTCTTTCTTTGGTTTTTGGTTCACTCTCTGTCTAAGGTGGCTATACTATTTTACTATTGATTACTTTTTCCTTTTCATGTATGTTGTGGCTCTATATTTGTGATGGTTTTTCTTGTTCTGTTATATTTTATCCGTTGTTCTAATCATGTCATCCTTTGCCCTTCCACCTAAAAAACAATGATAATAATTTGGCTATCTGTTGTAAAAGGTCGTTACATCCTTTATGCTCCATAAAACTACCAGCCTTTAGATGCTGACATAATTGTTTGAGAAGTGACAATATTTGAGGATATGAATTGGTTATTTGCCCCAGTATAACAACAGCTACCATCCCCTATCCCATTAGATGATGTTTTGCATAGGTAGAAAACTCAACACCATAAAAACAATCTTAATTGATTCATGAAATCATCTTGTTTCTGGTTATAAACATGGATCTGCCTGATATTTCTTATTTAACGTTTCAGTGTTCTACATTTTTTGTATCATTTAAGGAAATCAACTTATATCTTCGTTCATAATTATCTAATCTATTTTTACTTAATACCAGGGTTTGAGACTATAAAGACTTAGTGGAAGGGTAAGCTGAAGTTGAAGGAGTTGAGGGGAAAAGAGGGAGAGAAGGAGGTTGAGGTATTTATATTTGTTGACTTTTTTTTCTGTAGAATTTTCTTTCTGGATATCTAAGGAAATAAATAACAATTCCAAAAGATATAGATCACATAATTTGAAGTTTTACCTTGAAATTTTTTTAACTTGTTATCACATGGGCTGTCCTTTGCCAACATTTATTTTCGGGCATCATATAAGTTTCCCTCAAAAAATTGATGGGTTGAATTATGCATAGAAAGTCTGTGATCCTATTCCTTTTCTTCCCTGTCCATCATACTTGCTATTTTGCCAATCTAAGTTCCAACCATAGTTGGGCTCTGTCTAGTGCCTGTTTGCAAGCCAAAATTACTATCAACCTCAATTTTTACCCTCTGTACTGATGTTCCTACATGAATCAATTGAAAAATCGACCACTTTGTACCTTGATTGTTGTTATGCTAGTAAAAAGATATTTAGGACTCTGATTTTGTTTTTAACTATACTATGAGTCAAAAACAATATGCATAATATGAAACCTTTATCAGGGTTTAATAAGGTGAGAAGCTAAACAGTGAAACAATATTGCTATGGGTAGTTCAGTGACTTCAATTGGAAAATTTCTGAATCTTTTAATCCGTCCGACTTCTTTCCTAAAGAGTTAATACTGTTGCTCTTCCTTTTCATATTTCTCTAGTTTTCCTTCCTGTATGCTAACCCCTACTGCGTAAGGCATACTAGAAACCCGTGGGTGCTATGCCAAGTCATGTTATAATATTTTTTGGCCTTATCTATGAGCCAAGTAAGAAGATATAATGCCTAAAGGAAAGATGCCCCTTTCCTCCTTAACATGGTTCTTTTAGACTTAGGATCCGATGACCTTAAAAAAAGTTATTCTAAAGTATGTGTGTAAAATTGAATTTTTAAGAGATGTTAAATTGAGAAGCCATTTTATTTTACAGTTATAAAAGTAATTAATTTTTAAAAGATTATCAGATTTTTGGATATTTCTGTAAAACACTGCTCCCTTTCTTGCTCTCTACTTTTTCTCCGGACAATTGGTTATGATTATTTTGAAAGGCTACTCTAGTTTTATGATCCAGTCACTTAGATTTAGTTAATAAAGGACCTTGCATAATAAGGAATAGTTATGGGGGACCCCCTGACATTTATTTTTTGTTAGAGAGAACCCAATAATCGTCAAGAATAAAAAGTTCTCATGAATTTCCTGAAATGTTTTCGTAATGTTTTTTTTCCTCCAAGCTAATCAACATGGTTAAAAAAGTTGTTGCTCTGAAGTTTCTTGCTAGGAAATTGATGTGCTGTTCAAACACAGGAAATCATATTACTAACATACTGATCTAAGCATAATGCGACCTCTGGATGCTTGACAGTTAACAATTGGTTCTACAGCACTTAGCCTCTACTGATAAACTTTACGAAAAGTATGACTTTAGCATTGAAGTTTGGTTGATCACAGATTGTAACATCTTATCAGCTTCTAAGAAAAGCTGAAAATAGATTTATTTAGTCACTAATTTTTAAAAATACCTGAGGAACTATTTTTTTTTGTAAAATAATCTGAAAAGCTGCACTCTTATTAGTTAATAAATAAAATTTGAAGTTTTTTATGCTTCTTTCTGATAAATTTCTTTCAACAAGAAATTTTACCTATGTTGATGTGGTACAGGTTGAATTGTTATATGTGATATACTATTTAGCACTCAGTGATGAGTTTTGATATTTTAAACCTGCCAATCAATTGCCTGCTTGTTGGTTGTATAACCTGATCTGTAGTTTAATGGGCAATTATTTCCATGTATGGACTCAATTTTCAAGTATCTTTGGACAAGGTTTTCATTTCGTTTTGATTCCCACTTGTGGGATTTTTGTTTTTCTCAAGAAACAGTTGCGGAAAAAGAACCCAATATAATTTACCTTTGGGAAATGCTCTCTAACTTTCAAAAGAAGTCTTAAAATTAATATAACACTTCATTGACAGTAGTGCGTATTGCAAATGATGCTTTCAGGTACTCAAGAAAGTTTTGGTAGTTTAAATTGGAGGGCCTTGATGCCGATGGTGGACACAGTTGTATTTGCTAGAAACTGTAAAGAGTCACTTGATAAGGTAAATCTCCAATTTATTCTTGTGGAATTGCGATGTGTGTCACTGATATTCCCTTCCTGTCTTTCCGTAATTCTTTGTTAGCAGTTGCTCTTTTGTTTCTGATCCTTGTTCTCGTCTTAGGTGAAGGTGGCATTCTAGTACTGGAATGGGCCAGATTCCGTGATGATTATATATTGTTGATTTGTTTATACACACTGGCAATCCTTAGGTCTGACAGATGGCTTTACCTAGTGAAGAAGAGAAGACTGAGGACTACCTTTTCAAGATTGTTTTAATTGGTGATTCAGCTGTCGGGAAATCAAATTTACTTGCACGATTTGCCAGGGATGAGTTTTATCCTAATTCGAAGTCAACTATAGGAGTAGAGTTTCAAACTCAAAAGTTGGATATTAATGGAAAGGAAGTTAAAGCACAGATATGGGACACTGCTGGGCAGGAGAGGTTCAGAGCTGTTACATCTGCATATTATAGGGGTGCAGTTGGAGCTCTTCTGGTGTATGACATCAGCCGGCGCCAAACATTTGATAGCATAGGCCGATGGCTTAATGAACTCCACAGTAAGAATTACAATTGTCTGATCCCTTTTTTCCATGAAGTTTTTCTCATGCTTATTTTCTTTGTGTGGTTTCAAATTTAGGAAATTGTTAACTTGTCCTTCAATTTGGCACTGATAAAGTATGTGAAAACGTTATGTTATTGTTAAATGTATTTGGTTAAGATTATTTTACTGACTTCAGTTTGTTTTGGGATAAAATGTTTATAATTTCAGTTGTATGTCTGGGACAATAGCTGAAATTTTTAAAATTCTGAAAAATAAGTTGTCTTTATGAATATGAAAATTGGTGGTTTATGATTTTTCAAACTTTTTTCCCTTTTCTGCTGTAAAAGTTTATATTTTATTGGTGGCAAAGAAATTAACTATTTTAAAACCATTTTTCGGTAATCTTATAAAAAAATGGATTCTGATATAATCGACTATTAAAATAATCAAAGCTATCTCAAAGACCACTCCTAATGACTATTTTTCTTTGTTGTGCTGAGGTTAGAATCTACCACTTACATGTACTCTTGTCCCACTAGGCTTAACCCTAGTGGGTTATGGCTTAACGGTACTTAATATGATCCTGCCATTATAGTCTTTATTCTTTCTTAAACGTGATTACGTTTCATTAGTTGACAAAACATTATCTTGTTCGATGTATCATGTGGATGCTAAATTCTGAGTTAATTGTTTTAGTTTTTCTCTTTTCTGCTTTTGAATCTTTGTATTTATGTAGTCTTGATTTTTTATTTTTTTTATATTAAAGTACATATAGGATACTTACATAAATCTGCACCTTGTAATAAATATGGTTTAATATTAATTAGTAAAAAAGGTCATTTTTGATTTAGGTATGTTTGGAAAAAGCTTCTCCAAAAGTACTTAGGAATGAGAATGACAATAAGTTCCTTAACATAAACATTAACTTGTACATAAATGGAAAGAAAAAGCCAAGTGAAATAGAAATAGGTGTTTACGGATAAGTTTAGTCGTAAGTATATTGATAGGCCACTTGGTTTTTATTTGTATTCTTGCTACAAAAACATATTGTGGTTAAATATTTTGATTGTACATGTGATAAAACAAGGACTAAATGGAGTGTTTTTTTATTATTTAACAGCTCACTCAGACATGAACGTTCAGACAATACTTGTTGGGAACAAGTCAGATCTTAAAGATGCAAGGGAAGTGGCTACAGCTGAAGGGAAGGCCTTGGCTGAGGCACAGGGTTTGTTCTTCATGGAGACATCAGCTCTGGATTCATCAAATGTAGCAGCTGCTTTTGAAACCGTTGTAAAGGAGATCTACAACATCTTAAGTCGCAAGGTTATGATGTCTCAAGAGCTCAACAAATCTGTTTCCCATATTGAAAATGGAAAGACTGTTGTTCTACAAGGAGAAGGCGAAAAAGAAGAAGGAGCAGCAGCAGCAGCGGCAGATGCTGAGGCAGCAAAAGGTTGTTGTTGATCTTAGGTTCTCATAATATGTCGGCTCCAAAACTGAGTTTTTATTATAATTATTCAACCAATCCTGAAAATGTAACTCAGATATTCAAGATTTATCTTTAAATGTTTACCGGGAGATTTTGGAGTAGAAATTCTCTTTGCACTGCAAGAATTACATAAATGAGAAAAAGAAATGATAACAAGTAGCATTAAAGTGTCCAAATTTCCTTTTATTTTACGCATGCTTGTAAAACAACGTTAAATTCTCTACTATTTCAGTGCTCAACTTCGGAAGTATTTATTTTAAATATATATTTGAGGGCTATTTCGCTTACATTTGTAGCTCAACTATTTCATTTGACGGTTTAGATTTTAACTTGTAATATATTGCAAAATATAAAATTCAGAGAAAACTTCAACAAAAACCCTGCTTGAACATGTAGTATTAAGCAAAAAAAAAGAAGGAAGAAGAGAGACTGAGGTAAAATACAACAGGAAGTCAATTAACAAAATGGACTTCCATTATACAAAATTCCAGGAAAATAGTGAGATAATAGAAGTAAAAAGTATTTGTTGGTGGGAGAAATCATCATCCAAACGACACACTCAATATCAACAGGTCACTGCATTTTCCCTATCAACTGTGCAGCTTTTGTTGGTTGATATGGCACATAATCATTTACACAATAAATTGGACTCGTTTCCAAATAAATTAAATAATGGATATAGTAAAAGCTGTTTTGCTACTTTTGCTTGCATTTGCTTTCTGTACAGTTCAATCAGCTCCATGAATAGAAGTCGGACCACAAAAGCTGCCTACCATAGTACATGACATGCAAAAAACTAAAATACTCACATTAACTGCTGCTTTAAGGGCCATGCAATTTCTGTAGCTGGTCAACCACATCATAGGAATTGCTGAATGGTTGGAAATCAGATCGGCGCAATACAGTTCCTTGGATATTCCTGGAGCCGTCTGGTTGAGAGCCAATCATAGGTTTTTTCTTGGATGAATAACAGTGGTGAACACGGACTCGGTGTTTTCTTGGCTGGATAGTGTAATTGCCATACACCTTAACAACCAAAATAGCTTCTTTGTCTCTGGAGTCTTCACACCAAGAATTTTGTACAACACCATCAACAAACTCCTCCAGAGTCTGAAATTCCTCATGGTGCACTGATACTTCAACAATGTGATCTGGTTTTATTATGCCAGTTGCAGGAATCACCTGAATCATCAAATGTTTAAGTAATTATATTATGGGGCATTGCAAACGAGAGATGTCCTACCTGAAGCAAGAAGAAATGTATAGTGTTGATCCACATACAGAATTTGGTCCCAGGAGTAAACATTTTTTTTTCCAAGGGGTGATTTTGGTTCTCTCTAAAGAATTTAAATTGCAGACCACATCACAGGATGCAGCTGCAACAGCTCAGCTGTGGTGAATCCTATAAACCACAGTGATAGCAAAGCATTTCTAGAAAAAAAAATGAAATCAACTTTCGAAAAGCATTACTAAGATGGTATTAGTATTTAACCTATAGCAATGTTTGTTGGATCTATCATGTCATCACTATTAAACTATTTACAAATATCTAGTGTTACACTTAAGACGTGAGGAAATATGTTGGAAACTCCTCATCAATTGGAAATATGGTCAAATAATAATATATAAGTGGATGTAAAGTCACCTTACAAACTAGTTGTGTGGATGAATTAGGCTTACTAAGAATAAGGATGGGAATATATACATATGCTACATGCAGGTTCAATTGCTGAGAGGAGATCCTAGGATATTTCATGCTTTTAAGTGGAAATTTAATGACTTGTAGGAGTAAAAAGCAAAATCTAGTTGCAAGAGCAAGTGTAGAGACTATTTTGTGATATATGGTCCCATACCAGTTCAACATGAAAGGACAGAGCATATAAAGAAAAAGATTGACACTTCTGCCAATTCATTAAAGAAAAATAAGACAATGGCTTTATAGATACAATGGACATCCCTTTACAACTCTAGATGGCTACTGTATCAACCAAACCACTTCCTACAAAGCAGTTTCAAGATCTTACTATAAGGAATGATTGATATTCATATACCAACTTGATTGAGGGAGAATGTTATAGAGTATAATTATTGTCATTAGTTCCTATTTAATCTTTATAGAAGCAATAAAATATATAAAAGAGAACTTTCATCCATTTTTTCATCATCAAACTAGAAGTAAATATTATTTTCTAGTTTCCTCCTTTCAAATGTCTGTAGTTTCAAGTTCTTTCTATAACCATAAATACTGTACAACAAAAAATAAATAAAGAATATCACCTCAAGCCACCTTGGGAAACCAAATGAACCCCTCAACTGATGGTCAGTAGCCTTCTGATCTTCTGTAACAGTAGACTGACCTTCACAAATTATTTCAAACAAAGCATTGCCTTCTCCACATTTATTTGTAATTCGTAAAATTAATGTGTCCTGGTTTTGAAGAATTATGTTGTTTGTACTAATGATAGTTTCAGGAATCTTGCATAATTCTTTAAGAAGAAATTTAATTTTCTCATTTGATTGAAGAATCTCTCCAAACTCCTGTCTGCGGATGGATTCATCCACTCGAGCAATATCAGTAGAAAATATGCAGCGGACAGGCTTGTGGTCACTATCGGTGACATCCATGCAAGCTTCATACCTAGTGAAGGTGAGATGGCATTGATTAAAAAAGAAAAATTGGAAGCAAAAGACAGTATTTCCGTTAAAGCTTTTTAAATTTATTTTAGACAGAGATACTATACAATCAGAAAAGGTTAAAATATATTTTGGCCCTATATTTCAATTGGGTCCCAAATGTGAAAATATTTCAATTTAGTCTCTGTAGTACAATTTTGAGGAAGGTGGAAATCAGAGACAGATTTGAATCCATGTGTTTACTATGTAGAGGATGGATTATGTGCACATATCAATGATTTCAAGAATCAACCAATATCCTAATTACCTGCCGTAATAAAAGACTACAGATAAAAACAAAGAAAATGTAAATCTGAAAAATACTGATTGATATTGTTTTTCTGACTTCTTAGAGTGAGAAATACAATTTATATGATAAAATCATGAAGCTTGTAAAGCAAACTTCGTTGATGTGGGACTAAACTCCACCGAAATAACCACTTTGCTGTTGTGCTGTCTCTCAGTTTTATAAAAATAGAGATTTTATTCTATTACAAGATGTGGTTAGAATATTTACATTCTATACATTGCACTTTCCCTTAAACATAGGGGTAAATTACAACCTGTTTGGAGTATGGATTAGAGATTTAATTATAAAAGAATATAGCATAAATATGCTTTAGTCACAAGAAAAATACAGTGAAGTACAACCAAAATAATGGGTGGTAGTCATTTAAGTCAATAAATGATGCCAACTCACTCAAGCAAAATTACTTTTAGCTATCTAGCATTTTCCTTTCACAAATCTATAATTCAATATTGACTCCCCGCATGTCTCATAATAAAAAGTCCCCTATTTTATATAGGATTAGAGACTGCATAGTCCTTCTGGCCTGGTGTTCTAATCTATATACCCAAATGGAAAAAAAGAAAAAAGTATTAGCCAGAGCACTCACTGTAATACTGAAGTGACAACGGGGCACTCTAAACTGCATTCAGCCACCAAAGATGTGCAGCTGTCACGATACAAAATTCTGTCACACCAGGCAGGGATTCGTTTCTTTTCACCAGAATCATACCCTTCAAGAAAATAGGTCATATAGTCTGAAGTCATACCCTCAAAAAAATTCTAAGCAATACTGATGACAGTTATAGTAAATAAAAGCAGCAAAAGTTGTAGTTTGAGGTTATTCACTTTACGATATCTAATTCTTAAGAGTTCCTGATTGTGTCAACTATTAGCATTAGGTTGTTGAGAATCCTGACGTACTCTATATTTCACTGTACTGCACCCTTAACCTAATAAAATATATTCAAAGGGAGATTGTCACTTAGTTTATCCAGTCAACTGTGTGAACTTCTCCTACCTACCTCACTCGCATTACACTAATACTATAGTGAGCAAGCCTCTAGAAGTTAAAAAAAGAAGAAAAATTCAAATCTATTATTCAGAGCCTCTGTATCCCTCTTTTCCTCTGCCCTATCTGTTCTACAATTTTTACAATTCATACAAAGTCATCCTGTGCAGAGAGGTTATGGAAATCACTACTTATGAGGTGTGATTGGAATCTTGACTTCGTATAAATCTGGATTACTTTTTTCCTTTCCCCTCAAACATGTACTATATCCTAAGCATGTTATGGGTCTACAAATAAAATTCGTACTTGGAACTGCATGATTTGCATTTTGCATAAATGATTAGAGGTGTAGTGGCCCAACCCACATCTTCCATCTCACTTTTTACCATTGTGTGTGTGTGTGTTTTTTTTTTTTGGGCAGGCGACCAACCTGCCAAGCCAGCTTGGTGCCGTTCAAACTTGTATGTAGGAGGAAATGTTATAATTGCTTCACGCATTCCTTGGAAGACATTCCCAGCTTCCATTTCAGCTCGAAGTTGATCCCTTTCTCTAAGCCAGTCAAAACATCTTTGAGAAACAAAATCTCTCGCTTCATCATATGAAATGTCATCAAGTCTATAATTAAAATCTCCAAGAAATACAACCATGTCTGCCTCAGATAACTCGGGCATCCCTTCTGTGGACTGGAAACCAATCTCAAGAATCAATACCTCATCCAACTATCTGAGTGCATCATAAAGCATTACTTAGATGAATAAAGTGGACAGCATGTACATACATTTGCACCGCGAAACATTGGAACAGAAGATGACGTGCCAGCTGCAACAGAAAGGACCAATGGCAAGCCAGATCTATAAACAGGCCAAAATAAATACATGGACAAGGCAAGTGCGAAAATAAGGAATAGGCACAGAATAGTACCAGCTGTATTATTTAAGACGTTTGTTGGTCGACTGAAGGACATTGTTCGGTATACATGATCAAAATCTGCATTACGACGACCAACTGCATCTAAATGTGCTGCGAAGTGACAATTAACAAAGCACATTATCCGATCATACACTCTGATCCTCAAACCAACAGCTCCCTGGAAAAAATATCTCCTATGTCAATGGTTAGAATAACATGAACAGAAACAAAAATATATCTTTGCACACAACACATATCATACAGTGTGATAGTCTTGCGAATTGCACAGCCATGGTGTGGCATTGTTGGGGGTCACAACCATGATAAAACCATTAAGACTTGCAGATCTATTTGCTTTATATGTCTGTACGTGTATTGAATTAAATGACTAAATTCAAGCCAAAGACACCAACTACACTTTACTGGTTATTGCTTTAGTAGACACAACTAGCGATAAAGTTTTAATGGATATATGATATGTTACTTGCAGACCACACAAGAAAATTATGTCATTGGCTTGCATTGCAGTACTTGTAGAACGGAAACTTGGCTTCTCTCTGCTTTTACTTGGAATTGCAACATACCATAAAATCTAGTAATCAATCTAGTGATATAGGCAATAGCCAGACATTTAATTATCAATGTTAGTCTGTTGAATGAAACAAAAGCTGACAATTATGAGATCTATGATCATGACCAACAGCCCCATCTTAATACACCCTTTATTAGTAAAAAAAATAATATGCAAAGAAAAACAGCAGAGTAGATGGTACAGGCCCACCTTATTGCCAATAGCACGTCCGAATCCACATGGAACTGCTGCCACTTCAACATCCCCAACATGAAATCTAATGCTGGTTTTAACCCTGAGGAAGAAAATTTCAATACCATTGGTGAAGAAAGCAGCAAGGAAGAATTTATATAACAATGGCTTCTCATGAATTCAAATTGAAGAAAATAATTGATATTTCCGTTCACGATACAATTAGGAACCCAACCTTAAGTGACAGATATCTATATCTTTCAATCATGAATAGCATTCATAACAAGTAGGAAGGAAAACCCACAATAATCTGACATAACAAGCCATTTAACAGACCATTACAAATTCAAATTGCTAAAATTTAACGCATATCCTATTGACTAACAAAACAAATAATCATTATCTCTGACATATTAAAGCTTCAACAGCTCACATGTATTCCTACTCAAAGATACTCACCACACAGCAATGACCAAGCCTGCAAGTTGTCTGGATCCAATACGTTCAAATGTTGAACCTTCATCTAATGTTTTGTCTATCATGTCCAGCCACCACTGCCCAACAGAACTTCCCTCCAATCCTACCTATATGTTTGTGAAAGATTGAGGGCAGAGGAGGGTTATGAGGAAGAAAAAGTAGGCAAAACCATTAATTGTACAATATATTTAAGTGTGTGTAAATACATGACAATTGTCACAACAGAATGTTGACAATGACACATGAATAATCCAAGCATCCAGAAAATATCCATTGAACAACAGTGTCTATAATGATTTTCAGTAGTCCATGTGCTAATAGGAACAAAGACTCAACACGAGACATTCTTAATCATTTTGATGTGTCGCTATATTACAATAGATCAATCCAAGAAATCCCTCGCTACTTCTTATTGACATATGCAATATCAAGGACTCAAGATCAACTGGACGGATTATAGACTGAAGTAGCACAGAATGACAATTGGATGAATGGATACAGGATTAATAATTGGGAAGAATCATTTGCAGCAATGGATGATGTTCATGGCCAAGGAGGTTTCGGCTGCAGTGATATCATTGCATAGTTTCATGAAATTTTTACCAGAAGATAAATGGCCCACAAGCACTTCATCCTTATTTTAAAGAATTCAGAGGGGCTGAGAAAAAAAGGGATGTTTAATTTTATTAAACTCTAAAAATGAATTGATTTACACATAGAGAGCTATTGAGCTCAGTTATTTACATGGAAGAACAGATTGGGCTTAAAGCTATATCTAAGCTCTCGACTAACTTCAACTGTCATAACAGAGTGGCAGTTGGCTAGCTCACTCTGACCAAGTGTTGATTCAGCAGTCTACATAAATAAGTATAGACTATTAATTCCCCCCTAGAATAAGAATTAAAAAAAAAAAAATCTTAATTTCTAAAGCACCAGAAAAATCATAATTTCCAAATTACTATATAATGCCACGCCCTGGGAGTTGCTTTCTGCCTTCCTCCTTTCTAAATCACTGCATATATTACTCCTGCTACACAATAACCTGCCATTGCAACTCAGACAAACTTGTTTTTTTTTTACACACGCCTCCCTCCCTCCCATTACTCTGTTTCTGTTGCCAGATTTTGGCCAGGTTTTATAATGAACATGTTGATCTTGTACTTGAGTTGTCTCAAAGGACATGTTGGACTTATCGATGTCCTCAAAATTGAAAATATGAAGATTGTATGACATAAAATGTTTAAAGAAAAGGTAAGGAAATGAAAGTCTTTCTCAAACTGCAATTATGGCAGTAACTACAACTCTTTTTCAACCCAATTCCTTCGTCCCACTGCTCTATTTCTATTGGCCAGTTTTTCTAATGAACATGCTCATCTAGTACTTGAGTTGTCTCAAAGGACATGTAGGACTCATTGATGTGCTCAAACTTGAAAATATGAAGATTGTATGACGAAGGTAAGCCAATTGGCATAAAATGTTTAAAGAAAAGGTAATGAAATAAAGGTCAGTCTTTCTCGAACTGCGATTATGGCAGTAACTACAATTTTATAAACTATAAAGCTTTAAAGAATTTTTTTTACAGAACAATGGTATTACAGTCATTAAACCAATTGAAGGCATGACACAGATCACCATTTTCTTCCTAACCATACAAAAAAGTTAAAAAGGAAATATCAACGGGTATTTCAAACTTGTAACTCATTAAATTACAGTCATTTCACTTTCTTAAATCCAATAGTTTCCACAGCAATTCATTGCATTACACTCTGATACAAATGAAGGAAAAAGAGTAGAAGGGCAAAATAGGAAATCCACCAGGTTTATGAGAAAGAAGTGGAAACTCATCATTTAGGGACCCATAGCACACATCCATGATTCGGTAATAAAAAAAAAAGGGCAGCCGTGGCAGGTGTGAAAGAGTGTGGATACCGTCATTAGAGGAGAGAGGGAATACAGTTGGAGGAGGGGGGAATTTCAGAGGGGGGGATTTTTTGGGCTTAGGGACTTTTGGGAACAGAGAGATTGCTCTCTGGTTTTGGGTCTGTCTTCATTGTTGAATTTGGAAATATACAATATACTTTTATTCCCTTGTTTTCTCTATTGTTCTACGGCTGTACCTATCGCACTCCATTCATGTCAATTAGTCAAAGCAGTAACAAGATACGTGCATGTAAGTTATCGGCTCTAAATGCCAACCTAATATCCACAAGTTTTTTGCAAATTCAAATGTATAGAAGTCAAGCCTAAAGAAAAAGAAAAAACAACTAAACATAAATCACACAGCAACTACTTTGCTTACACTACTATTTTTCTAATAGTAATATTTTATAGTACTGATTTTCTAGTAATATTAGAGAAAATGATGACTTACAGTTTCTTTAGCAGCAGACATTGCAAGAAATCCAGCACCCATTTCAACCTCTTGCAACCCAACAACAACAAGACTAACATCTGAGGCCACAGAACCCAGCCATGAAGAAAGGGAATCTTGAGATGCTTTTCCTTGTCCAACATTCCAAGTGCCACTCAGTATTTTTATATTTTCTATTTTAGTGTATAAAAATTCTTTGCCACCTAATTCTGAACGCAATATACTATCAACAGGCCCAGGGGAGGTGATGTTCCATCCTCGTACACCACCATGGTTAGCCAATGCAAATATATAACCAGCACCAACTGTCATTTTTACAATTGGACTGCCATGAGCCACCCATCCCCCAATCAGATTACCCTTGAGGTCCAATACCTGGATAGTTCCAGACACATAACCTACCCAAATTTGCATGCCAAAGGTAGAAAAACACTGAACGGCAGATGAATGGTAAAGAAAATCTTGAATGCGATTGCCATTTCCATCCCATTGCACCAGTAAGCCACTTGTACACCCTGTCCAAATCATTCCATCTATTGTCATCACTAATGCTTCAGTTCTTCTATTATCATCCCCAAAGCCTCCCTTTGCTGCAACTCGACGAACAGCATCAGCTGCCCCCATTATGGCATTACGTGAACGCTGAAAGAACCCCATGGAACTTTGTGTTTTGTCTTTCCTTGAAACAAGCTCCACTGAAAAATCTTGAATCGAGGACAAATCCAACCGATTTTCAATTTGTCCATCTGAATTGAAAACTTTCAGTAGCTCCCTTGTGCGAGCATCCCTATAAATTAACAAGAAGTAGCTTAGATTAAATCGAAAGATTAATATGTAGAGAAAGAGAAGCACGGCTAATGCAAAATGAAAAGGGAAAGTTCATGTGACAATGAAGTGCAACTTCGGTAACATCACAGATCCCACTTCCTCTACAATTCACATTAACTTTAATGTAAAAGCAACTAAAAGTTGCTTCTAATGATACATGTTATGTTAGCATGCACAGAACCAAGCATGTAGTCTTAGTCTAGTTATGATTTCTTTAGACATCCCATCACAAAGATTACTGTCAAGAGAGAAGTCAGAACAAAACAGGATATACAGGATTCAGGATGACTTACCATAAACTTGCAAATATATAACCTGACTAGAGTTGTTAGATATGCTTATTTTATAAGGATTTATGTCATAGAACCAATGAATTGTTATTAGCAATTGAAGCCAGTTCATACAACTTACAAGTTTAAAGGAATATCTGTCCACAAATTAAAAAGGCCGAGATCTCTTCGTGAATATAATAATAATACACTAAAAAACTATATTTACTATCTTTTTAATGAAGTTGTGAGCACGAGAAAGGAAAAAATCTTAAAATAATCAAATACAGGTGAATGCTTAAACAAAAAATAATTTACCCATTTTAATGTTCAATACAAGCAAACACCTTGAGAGCTTAGGAGAAAATCTCACCACAAAGCAAATGAAAAATAACCAGCACTCCACACCTTTGCTCTCGAATTATCAGATACTAAGTACTTTACATCTGAAGTCAGCATGTTACTGAAGCCATTTGTAGATAGTTGGCTCCTTAAGTCAATATAGGACCTCTCTACAAATATAACAGCGCTGTGCCTTTCCTCCTTTGTTAGATGAATAGATTTTTCAACAGCCTCCCAAGGCCATATTTTTATACCTCCTCCTTCTGAACCCGACCACAGATCCCCTGGAATAACAAAATGAAGAAAAAAAAAGGAGAGAGAATAATGTATAACATTCACAACAAGCACGTGAATCAATCAACAAACATCAGGTTCCACGGAGAGTTTAGAATCTTGGATTAACATTTTAGTACATTTTTGAGTGAACAATTTAATTAGTCACTTATTCAGAAAGAGCTTATAACGTTAGAGCCTATACCATTAGTACTCGAAGAACTTCAATGCAAAAATGAAAAAACTTAAAACAAAGATATTTTGTAAACTTCCACCAAATACCTTCCATTTTTTTCAAGTGCTTACACCAAAAAACAAGACCAAAGAAGTTTAGCAAAAGTTCTTCCAAATGCTCAAGAGTCAAAACAAAAACAGCTTATAATCAAAATCCTAGGTGGCATTCGATTAAACTTATTTTGGACATAACTTTCACTTTAAAAGAAACTTTTAAAAAGGTAGTTTTTCTCAATAAAGAAAACTTCATGAACTTTAAATAAACTAATAAAAATAAGTAAAAACTAGTTTTAGAAGCTTTAGACTTCTACTTTTCCCCTCCTTACTCCTTTATTTTAAATCTGAAGATCAAAAAATACACTACCCAGGAAATTTTAAGATTAAAAACCACTTCCTCTATTTCCTTTTAACTGCCCATTTAAGAGAATAACAGACAGATTAAGCGATGAAATGAATATCAATTTATGTTAAACTTGTTTTTCACTTCTTAAGATGACCTCTGTTATTATTTCTTTTTCATTGATGACAAGTTTGTAAAGATTTTAAAACTAACTGAAAATAAGGACAAAATGAAAAATACAACATTATCAGCTTTCAGAGGTAAACAAATATACAAAGTGAAAGAGTTACTAAACAACTTTAACTTTAGAGCAAACATACCATACACTAACACTATAAAAGTCTTCTACGCATCTACATTGCCGTTCAGTCATAATTTGCTACACATGATTAATTTTACAATAGTTTAAAAATGATGTAAAGAAGATTTCTAACTTCATCGCTGGCTAACTGAAAATACACGTCCGTCAAACTCTTGACTTTAAATTTAAACTATTATTTTTAATTTCAATTCTTTAAAATCACTTTTAAGAGTTATGTTATAATTCTTCAAATAGGGCCTAGGATTGTTTTTGTACCAGGCCTAAAATTGGTTTTTTTAGTCTTATAATTTCATCAAAGAAATCTCTATACTGAATATAATTAAAGATTTCACTTTGTAATACAAACAAAATACTAGCAGTTCTTATCATAAAATACCTGTAATATATGATTATTTCCATTTCATTCATTTTCCTAAATTTGAGGGACTACGTATATATATATATATATATATATATATTTAAAATTCTATTTTAAAGCATTAGATTGTAAATTAAAAAAAATAATAATAATCTAGGGGTACAGGATATCAACTAAAGATTATCCTAATCCAACTAAAGAGGTTGAACAGTAAAATAGTAAAATTAAGAGTGAAGAACGAAGGATTACCATAAGAGGTGAAGGTGAGGGAAAGAACAGGGCCACGGTGAGCCTGCCAAGACAAATTTTCCTTAAACCTATTGCTCCAATCGCAGCAGTTATTGTTATCCTCCAAATTCTCATCATCCATCTCCCAGCACCTAATTTTCCCATCCCTGTGTCCACTCCACACCAATCTGTTCCCCTCATCCGCAACCAAACACAGCGTCGGCGAACACCACACCGATTCCTGAAACGGCGCACTCTCCTCGTCGCCTCTCCTCGCAGCTTCTCCTTCTTCTCCAACGCCGCACCACGACGCGTACAGATCTTTAAAGTTCCAAAACCTCACGCCGCACTCGGAAGCCGCCCACAGCTGCGACTCAGTGGAAACAATGCTCCTCAGGAACCGCCCAATCTGCGTCTCCCGCAGCGGGTGCGGCCGCAATTCGAGGCTCGGCGGCCTCGCCGGATGCACCGCCCCACGCGCAGGGAGGCGGAATATGCCGGCGCCACCTCCCTTGGCAACGAACTCCGGCAAAGACGCGGCGCGTGAGCCGGAGGCGCGTCGGTGTTCAGCCGATAGCTTGCGGTCAAGAAACTGAAGCATGTAGTCGAGTCGACGGTTGGTGGATTGGATGGAGTTAGAAGGCGACGCGTCGTCATCGGAAGATGAAGAGTGCAAATATCCTGATGAAGTTTCACGGTCGAAGGAATCGACGTCGTTTTGGCGTAGCGTTGATGATGAATCCATTGAATTGGAATCAATTGCACGTCGTCGACGATGGAAACAGTTGGAGAAAATCTAGCATGTGTGAACTTGTGGAACTTATGAGAGAATTTGGTGTGCGATGTTAATTGCTATTTGTGTTTGACTTTGAAGCTGGATTGGATGAGAGAGAAATTTAAGAAGGAAGTGGGAGTTCAGGGACACACACCAAACAAATTCCAGCTGAGACACCTCACCTCTGTTCCAACGATCAACCCTATTCTTTCCTTCCCTTTCTTTTTTATTATTTTTACTGCTAATTATTAAATCCAAATTCGGATATCTTATAACTACCATTTCATATTTTATTTTTAATCGATTCGTTGGAATGATTTCAAGAAATATAATATATGCGCTGCTCTTTGTTTTAATTATTTTTTATTTTAATTATGTCTCTCGTGTATATAAAATATAAAAATATTAATTTACTTTTTGCCCTTTTTATAATAGAAAATATATGTGCGTGTCCTTTTATAGTTGGGACGTGATAAAATGTCGTAGAATTATTTGTTGTCTGGATTGTTCTATCTATTATCCTTTTTCATTTGTTTGATGTAATGTATTGATCGAGAAACAATAGATAGGATAAAAAAAGTATACATTAAATTACTAACTTAGTATTTATCTTATAGTTTGTAATTAGTTTAGCTATTTCACTTGCAAAAAGTTATTTTTGTTTTTTTATGTTTTTATAGTGAGTTAAAGTCACCGGTCCAATAGTGCTAAATTAATTAAGCAACCGACGTAAAAATCAGTAATATGTCGGATAGAAGAATGGGTAAATTTAAATTTTGATATTTAAAAAATAACTTAAAGTAGTAGTCATTTGCTTTTTTTTATTTTCCGTGTAAAGTTGTTAGACGTTCATATATATTATTAGAATTTCAATTTAACTATAATAACATATTTTATTTTAAGGATCAATTTTTAATAAGTAGAAATTAAAATTTTAAAAATTTTAAAATGAATGGAGAACGAATATTTTATTATTTTAAGTTATAAAACTATATATTATAAAAGTAATAACTAGTTTATTTTTGTTTATCCAAAAAATGAAAATTTTTAATATTTTAATTTCTCTCTAAAGTTCTAAAATGGCTGTCTATTATTAGTTTTAAAATTATTATCTACAAAATTAGATAATATATTAAATCTATTCCGTTAAAACTTAACATAAAATAAATGTTTTTTAAGTTACGAGTTCTTTGTTTTTAATTTTCTTTGCAAGTGAACCTTATTTATCTGCATGTCAAATTTAACTTTAAAAAGGGAAGTTGTGCAAGTTTATAATTTTGTTGATATGTTTGGTTTTTAAATCAAGTCTTTTAGATAAGTTAAAACTTTTTTTAATTCCTTCCTATCTTCTAAAAGATATTTTGATAAAATATAGTATTTAGAGGTAAATGACTTTATTTTAAACTACTTAATTTCATTTTAATTTTAGAATAAATGCAGTGAAAACTGTGAATTAAATTTAGCTTAAAAATCTAGATGTATATAAAGAAAAATAAAATAATATATTATTTGAATATGAGTTGAAATGTTTGAGCGCTTAAACTATGAAATTATAATTATTTAAATTGATATGGGTAAGTGTGCTTTTTCGAGTTGGCTTGAATGAGATTGAGAATGAAAAAAAATTGTTTTAGTTGAGGGATTGCTTATTTTTATTTATCTTTAAGGTTGATTTTAAGATATATTTTTAGTATGTATTTGTTTTGATTGAATGGTTACTTATAGTAAAATATTTATTGGGCAATCATTTGAAAGTTAAAATCTTGTAATTTTCAATTCAATTAGATGTTACGAGTTGGTTTTGTAAAACTATAAAATCAAACTCAATTATTTTAGTATTAAATAGTATAAATAGTGTTGTTATAATTATTTTAATATATATATATATATATATATATATATATATATATATATATATATAAAGTACTCTTTTAGAGATATCTAACTTTTATTTAGGAATTGTCTTTGTTTATTTGTCTGATTAAATATGTGAGACCTTAAGGGTGTTTTTGGATGAGACAATTCAAGAGGATGATTCATTTATTTGAAGAATTTGAAATTCTTTGTAATGAAATGTTTTGTTTGGATAGAGAAATTAAAAAGCATTTAAAATGCATGCATTTTTTTTAAGTATTTCAATTAGCTAAATTAGAAGAAATTCAAATACCTTCAAAAAAGGTGAAATTTGAAATTCTTCTCACTCAACCTCACAACCATGATAGGCTGGGTTGGCCATACGATCTAGACGGATCAGACTGACTTGACGACACAAACGGGTCGAGCAGGTCCAACAACCCAGACGGGTTGGGCGGGCCCAATGACCTAGACGGATCGGGTAACCTGATGACACATACGGGTCGGGCGGGCTTGACAACTCAAACAAGCTTGACAACACACACCATCCGGGCGGGCCTGACGACTAAGATGTGTCGAGTTAGCCCAACGACCCAGACGAACCAAGTTGGCCCGACGACATAAATGTGTCGGCGGGTCCGATGACCCAAATGAGATTGACGACCTAGATGAGTCGAATGGGCTCGAAGACAGAGACGGGCTGAACTGACCTAACAACCAAGACAAGTCAGTGGGTCCGATGACCCACACGAGTTTGGCGGGCCATATGACCTAGAGGTGTCGGGCGGGCCTGACGACCTAGACGTGTCGGGCAGGCCCAATGACTTGATCGACCCGTTAACCCGACAAGCCTAACCGACCCGATGACCTAGTCAGGCCCAACCGGTCCGACGACCTTGCCAAGTCGGGTCAGCCCATCGACACAAACTTGTCGGGTGTGCCCAATGACACAAACGACCTCGACAACCCAGATGGGTTGAGTTGATTTGACGACCTAGTGGGGCCAAGCCGGGGCCAATGACCCAAACGGGCGGAGTTAGGCCGGGTCGTGTCGTGCCAGGTTGATGAACTTGACAGGCATGATCGGTAGGTATGGGTCGTCAGGCTTGTCTGGTTCATCAGGTCGACCCATCCTGTATGGGTTTTCCGTCCGGCCCGACCCGTCTGGGTCAGACCAATTTGGTTGGGTAGTCGGGTGAGTCAGCTGGGTCCATCTGGGTCGTCAAATTCGTTTTCAAATTTATTATGAACTCAAAACATAATTAAGCCTAAAATAAATATTGTAAAAATTAAATTTTATCTCACAAGAAATTCAATTGTTTTTTCCAAACAAGAAATTGAAATGTAAGGTATTTTAATCTCTTTATCCAAATAAGTTATTTAGAAAATGAAGGAAATTTAATTGTAAGTAATTCAAATGTAAAGCATTTTAATTTCTGAACATTGTTGAAATGCTCTATCCAAACATAAGGTAAGAGTCATTATTGCGACAAATTCTTCGATTTGAACCCATCAATTTCTTAAAATAAGTTAAGTTTTCTGTCTTTATCCACTGCTCAATTTGTTTCGTCTTGCAGGTGTCCTTTTCATGCTTGCATGCCTCTTTAAATCACCAATTTGAGCCTATGTTGGTGAGTGATATCTCCTTATCACCCTTATTAGTGTAAGCAGAAGGAGATGCATATATAGAGGCATATCTTGATGTTAGAGTCAGCTACCTCGGGCCTGGGTGATTGGGCAGTGTTAGATCAGGTTAATGAGGTATAGTATTATTAACTTTCTCGTTCCAGTAATTATATATAGTTTGAGTATAAATAAGTCCCTTAACTTTACTTCTTTTAAGTGAAAGAATATCGTTCAGGTGAACTATCTCTCAAATATCCTATAGGTGAATGATTTATAATAAAGAATTAAGAATGATAACTTTTATACTTTTTGTATACACAAGATATTACGATTTATAATTGATAAAAAGAAAACTTACAAATTTGTCATTTTAATAATATTCGAAATGAGACATTCTCTTAAAAATGTTATGAATTGGCAAAAGAATGATGAGTTCAGAGTAGTGACTCTAATATTTAAAAATGTCTCGGCATTACTATAAGACAAAAGTACTAAAATGTGAGTGTCTCTTTAATATTATTGTAAAAAAAAATCCCATTTTTTTTACAATATTTAAAAAATTATAACATATTAAGTGTGTAAAAAAGGGAAAAAGAAAACAAATGAACAGTCCTGAAAATTATTTAGGTTTATTGATGTATGTGCCTCGAGAGACTTTTGCTATATACGCACTCGTGTTAATTAACATATACATCATAACTTGATTCGACATATATATATATATATATATATATATATATATATATATATATATATATATATATATATATTAGCAATAGTGTTTTTTTTTTACAATAACTATAGTCTTCAATAAAAAAATTACATCTGATATTTATTCCATGTTTTAAATTTTAATATTTTTAATTTATTAATACTATATAAGCTTTTTTACATTTTAAAACTTTGTTGCTTAAAAATATGTTTTGAGGAAAACGACAATTAAACATAATAAATTTATAGAATACGTGGTCAAATTTAAAATAAATTCATAAATCTATGCGTACTTATAAAAGTAAAAATATTTTTTAAATAGTAACAATTTTAGAAATACGTATAAATTTAATATTCAAAATATTTTTTATTTTAAATAGCAATTAATGATGTAAATTATTAAGTACATCAGTAAAAATATTTTATTTTTTAATTTAATAATTATAAATACGAACCATGACAACACAAATGAGGATTTTATAGCTATTCAATTTTATTTCAAAGTAATATTAATTAATAAAATTAACAAATAAACCATAATATCATTTCATATTTTATATTTTTTTTTTTCGAATCTACATTATTCATAAAAACACAAACTATGTTTCACACATACATATCATATTATATACATAGCAGTTTCTGAAAATTTACATATGAAGTGTGATGAATGTTTTTGGTGATTAATCACGACTTCATTCTTATACCGTACTTCACTTTTTCATTTTTATCTGACGTGAAACTCAAACTCACGATAGGATTTCTAACACGCGAGTAGATATTAACACACACTTGTGTATATAATTACATGACAGAGCAAGCATTGACATTGTCATCGTTGAACATGTTGCTAACGTTGTCATCTCCACGGTGAGAGACATGAATGGTGCCATGTTTTTGTGGGAGGTTGTAGCCATGTCTGTAGTAGTTATAGCTTTCTTTGAACTCATGGGTGGTGTCTTTGAAGTAATGGTCAGCAGTGGTGAAGTAAAGTGGTGGATTAGGGTATGGCCAGAACTCTGCTCTCTTCCCTGCCCTCCTCACAGCCTTCAGCACCTTGTTCCGATCAACATATCCACCAACAGTTACCTTTTCCATCTTCAAGTCAACCTCCACCGAATCAATCCCTGTAGGGAAAATCATATTTTAAAACAACAATGTTTCATCATATATTCGTAGCTTCTCTTTGTTATCTTAAAACAACATTTTTGCAATCGTTTGTCTATGTTTTCCTCTCCCATAAAGATGACAAATTAACATACAAATTCCAAAATAAAATAAAGTAAAACCATTTGTAAGTTAATTTTTATTTAACTAATTCATCAAAATAATAATTCATTTGGTTTATTTTTTTAGTGAATATATAAGCGTATACACTAATACTATACTATGCTGTTAAAAAACACACTAATATTATTACGAATGTTAATGTCATAATTTAATAAAAAGCTACTATTAATTCACATGTCTTTAACATTAATTATCTTAATAGTAATCATAGAGAGAGATGGATGTGTGAGTACGTGTGTGTTTTGTGTATGAATTAAGTAATGGAGAATTTGAATTAGATTCCAAAAATATATTTTTGTCCTGTCCGAATGTTCCTATCATTTTTCCTTAGTCCATTTGAGCCACGAATAGAATATGTTTGAGGTATATGAAGGAGATTGCAGAGGGAAAAAGGCACAGTATATATATTTTCATTTATATTACCACAAAAAAAAGTCAAATTTAGGATTTTTATAAAATGAATTAACAATTTGATAGCTTATATCGAAAAATCCTATTTATTCATTTTTATAACCCATATGTTTAACTCTCTTAATTGATTTAAAAACTAATTCTTTCTTTAATTTTTCTTAAAAAATACAAAATCTAAAATTCCGAACAACTTTTAAAATTGGAAAATTATTTTTTGACAACTAATTTTTGAAGATATTTCTTGTACAACTTGAGATTACATCTTTTAAATAACTTCTCATTTTTTTTTTCATTTTATCATTTCTTTATATGTGGAAGTCCTACATCAATTATAAATAAGACAATTTGATAATATATAATGGAGTGCAAACCTTACAAGTCAATTTTGTAGGTTTGAGTCAAGCTTCAAATTCAATTCTAACACTATATTTGAAAATCAATTAAAAGACGTACCTTTAAGCTTGTAAATGGCGTTTTTAACAACTCTCTCGCAGCCAGTGCAGCACATCCTTACTTTCAGCTCAACAGTCTGAAAAAAATACGTATCTCACATGTCAATTTCAGTTTGCATCTCACTTTTTCCCTAACTATATTGCTCATACTTCATATTCTGATTCTTTCATAAACCTAAATTTCTCTAAAATTCAAGTAAATAAATGAATTTGAATAGCTATTTTGTTAACGAATTATCAGTTACAACTTTTAAAGCAAGGTAATCAAAACATTGTCTGGACAAGTTCAAGAAAAAAAAAAAAAAACTAGTATAGGAACAAACTTTCTTATGGTTATTTTCATATATTCTCATATGTACTAATCTAAAAAGTCACTTTTTTCATTCTTTTACTTCGTGTCTGACAAGATCATTTAACTTGTCGTGTAATAAATTATATTCTTACTCTCTTGTTTTCTTCACCTTCAACTTTTTTAATCAAAAGGAGATGTTCATGTATGACATGCATATCGCTTTCTATTGTTCCGATGAAAGATTAATTTTTGCAACCAAATTGTGATTAAACTTAATAATATTGAACACCCAGATGAAAAAAAATCCCTCAGTTTCACCACTTTTTCATTATATTTATCCGATAACATCCTTTGATCATGTCCAGAAAAGAAGAAAAACGATCGATGAGAAAGATCGAAACATTTAACATGAAACATCATTTGCAAAATCAAAAAACAAAGTAATTAATGTTGAAAGTGAACCTGTAAGGAAAGTGGTCGACCCTTCTTTGGCATGTTGAAGTTTCTACGAACGTCTTTTCTGTGACGATGATGATGATGATGATCTTGAGGGTGGTGATAGATGAAAAAGCGATATATAAATGAAGAGATATCAAAGCGAAAAGCTTTGTCTAGCAAGGAAGCCATGGTAGATAAAAGAAAGAAAAGAAGAACAACTAAGGAAGAAAAACCAAACTATGGAAGGAATATATTCCTCTTGGGCATTTACATGTCTTAAAAATGATAATATTCTGTAATCAAGTTGAAGCTACTTAGTGGAGTATAACAGTCTACTACGCATCTACATTGCCGTTCAGTCATAATTTGCTACACATGATTAATTTTACAATAGTTTAAAAATGATGTAAAGAATATTTCTAACTGCATCGCTGGCTAACTGAAAATACACGTCCGTCAAACTCTTGACTTTAAATTTAAACTATTATATTTAATTTCAATTCTTTAAAATTATTTTTAAGAGTTATGTTTTAATTCTTCAAATTAGGTCCAGGATTGTTTTTGTACCAGGCCTAAAGTTGGTTTTTTTAGTCTTATAATTTCATCAAAGAAATCTCTATACTGAATTATAATTAAAGATTTCACTTTGTAATACAAACAAAATACTAGCGGTTCTTATCATAAAATACCTGTAATATAAGATTATTTCCATTTCATTTTTCCTAAATTAGGGGGACTACGTGTATATATATATTTAAAATTATATTTTAAAGCATTAGATTGTAAATTAAAAAAATAATAATAATCTAGGGGTACAGGATATCAACTAAAAATTATCCTAATCCAACTAAAAAGGTTGAACAGTAAAATTAAGAGTGAAGAAGGAAGGATTACCATAAGAGGTGAAGGTGAGGGAAAGAACAGGGCCACGGTGAGCCTGCCAAGACAAATTTTCCTTAAACCTATTGCTCCAATCGCAGCAGTTATTGTTATCCTCCAAATTCTCATCATCCATCTTCCAGCACCTAATTTTCCCATCCCTGTGTCCACTCCACACCAACCTGTTCCCCTCATCCGCAACCAAACACAGCGTCGGCGAACACCACACCGATTCCCGAAACGGCGCACTCTCCTCGTCGCCTCTCCTCGCAACTTCGCCTTCTTCTCCAACGCCGCACCACGACGCGTACAGATCTTTCAAGTTCCAAAACCTCACGCCGCACTCGGAAGCCGCCCACAGCTGCGACTTAGTGGAAACAATGCCATAGGAATAAAATATATAAGATACAATAATACCATATATTCAAAATAAGTATGAAAAAAAATTGTGTATTTAGAATCTATGAAGGATTCATGGAGACACACCAGTATGAGATGCTACTTATCTCTTTTTGATAAATAGTTTAACATCTAAGAGTGTCTTACCTTGTTATTATATTAAAACTGACTAATGGTTATCCGCCTTATAACTCCTTAAATTAAATTGATTAATGAGTATTAGTTTTATAACTCCTTAGTAGAGACCATAAGGGACCTCTCAAAATGTATTTGATTATTCAAGCTCATCACAGACTGTTTACTAAACAATTCAACCCATTATGGATGGTTAATCAGAAAACCCAAAATTATATATATTACCCATACAATAATTAATTATGTACAATATAATTAAAATTAACAAATAACTTAATTTATTGATTAATGTTAATTCATAATAATAACATCATAGAGAATAATAATTTTATATAATAAAATTATATAAAATATAACATTCTTCCACTTGGATAACATTAATAAATTAATTAATTATATCAATTGTAACATAAGTACAAATACCAATTAAGAAATATAAACATGAATCACAAAGATAATATCCGATATGGATACTTACCATATGCTTATTTCTTAAATAATGGATAATATATAATAAAAACAAACATAATAAATATGTGATCCCAAAATGGTTCATAAATTCTCTACGTAGAAAGAGATAGAGAATGTAATGAAACTAAAGTCATTGACAAATTTACATACCATAATAATATAAAGTGTAATTCTCAGACTCCCACTAACCGAATACATCAAAAGACTTAACCACACCCATATGAGTTAAATGATTTTGAAAAACTCCAACAAATAAGCTTTTAGTTAGTGGGTCTGCTAACATTGCAGCAGTATGCTCAATCCGAGTTTGATAATCCAATATTTTCTCTCTAACAAACAGAAATTTTATATTAAAATGCTTTGAGCGGTAGAACTTCTATTGTTTTGAGATAAATGGACTACAACAGTGTTGTCACAATATATCACAAGTGGCCTAGAAATACTTTCAATAATTTGAAAGCCAAAAATCAAATTTTTAAGCCACACAGCTTGACAAGTAGTTTCATAACAAACAACATATTCTGCCTCCATAGTGGAAGTAGCTGTAAGAGTTTGTTTAACACTCTTTCAAGAAATGGCTTATTCTGCCATCATAAAAATAAAGTCAGAAGTAGACTTTCAATTGTCAGGACAACCAGCAAAATCAAAATTAGAATAACTAATGACATGAAGAAGTTGATCAGACTTCTTAAAGGTCTGTGTATTATAAAACTAGTAACTAGTTTTGTTTTGTTTATCAAAAAAATGAAAAAATTAATATTTTAATTTCTCTCTAAAGTTTTAAAATGGTTGTCTATATTATTGTTAGTTTTAAAATTATTATCTACAAAATTAGATAATATATTAAATATATTCCGTTAAAACTTATCATAAAATAAATGTTTTTTAAGTTCCGAGTTCTTTGTTTTTAATTTTCTTTGCAAGTGAACCTTATTTCTCTGCATGTAAAATTTAACTTTAAAAAATGAAGTTGTGCAAGTTCATAATTTTGTTGATATGTTTGGTTTATATATCAAGTCTTTTAAATAAATTAAAACTTTTTTAATTCCTTTCCATCTTCTAAAAGATATTTTTGTAAAATATAGTATTTAGAGGTACATGACTTTATTTTAAACTACTTAATTTCATTTTAGTTTTACAAGAAATGTTGTGACAAATGTGAATTAAACTTTAGCTTAAATATCTGGATGTGTATAAAGAAAAATAAAATAATATATTATTTGAATATGTGTTGAAATGTTTGAGCGCTTAAACTATGAAATTATAATTATTTAAATTGATATGGGAAAGTGTGCTTTTCGAGTTGGGTCGAATGAGATTGAGAATGAAAAAAGATTGTTTTGGTTGAGGAATTGCTTATTTTTATTTATCTTTAAGGTTGATTTTAAGATATATTTTTCGTATGTATTTGTGTTGATTGAATGGTTACTTATAGTAAAATATTTATTGGACAATAATTTGAAAGTTAAAATCTTGTAAGTTTTCAATTCAATTAGATGTCACGAGTTGGTTTTAAGAAACTTTAGAAAATTGATATTTTAACAAAGAAAATTTTAATAAATGGTGACAATCCTTTGTCCTTTTTCCAATTAAAGTGAAAAACTTAAAAAAACATAAAAATTAAAAATTAAAACTTCAGTATCTCAGTGTTAAAAAAAAAAAAACTTTCAAGTTTGTCCAAAATATTTTTATCATACTATAATTTTTGTCCCTATAAATCATTTTCAACACTCTTATAACACAACTCTCTCTATACACATACATTAAGATTAAGGTAATGATGATTTATTTTGTTTACAATATATGTTAAAATGGTGTGTGTTGTAAAGTTTTTCGAGAAGAAGAGATATAAAGGAAAATTTGACATTAATAAATGGTGAATAAAAAATATTATGTAAAATCTAAAACTTAAAAAAATAGAATTATAAGATTATAAATAATTTTATTATATATTATTTATTTTACTTATTTCTAATAACTGTGAAATTTTTTACTAACCTTAAAATTTTATCACAAGTGTCAATGTTTGATCATATATTCGTAGTTTCTCTTTGTTATCTTAAAACAACAATTTTTACAATCATTTGTCTATGTTTTCCTCTCCCATAAAGATGACAAATTAACATACAAATTCCAAAATAAAATAAAGTAAAACCATTGGTAAGTTAATTTTTATTTAACTAATTCATCAAAATAATAATTCATTTGGTTTATTTTTTTAGTGAATATATAAGCGTATACACTAATACTATACTATGCTGTTAAAAAACACACTAATATTATTACGAATGTTAATGTCATAATTTAATAAAAAACTATTATTAATTCACATGTCTTTAACATTAATTATCTTAATAGTAATCATATAGAGAGAGATGGATGTGTGAGTACGTGTGTGTTTTGTGTATGAATTAAGTAATGGAGAATTTGAATTAGATTCCAAAAATATATTTTTGTCCTGTCCGAATGTTCCTATCATTTTTCCTTAGCCCATTTGAGCCCGAATAGAATATGTTTGAGGTATACGAAGGAGATTGCTGAGGGAAAAAGGCACAGTATATATATTTTCATTTATATTACCACAAAAAAAAAAAAAGTCAATTTAGGATTTTTATAGAATGAATTAACAATTTGATAGCTTATATCTACAAATTATATTTATTCATTTCTATAACCCCATATGTAGGGGTGGTAAAATGGACTGGATCCAACCGGTCAGCCCGTTAACCCGTGTTAAAAAGGATTGGTTGGGTTAAAGATTTTAACCCGTCAGCCCGTTTTGGCTCGTCCCGTGTAGCCTGTCAACTTGACGGGCCAAAGTACGGGTCAGTCTGTCTTGTCCCGTTGGTGTATTTAAAAAAAATTATATAAAATAAAAGTAATTAAAAATATTAATTTTTTATATTATATTTTTAAATATGTAAATACATAATAGTATTATAATTTAAATCATTAACACCTACAACTTAAGTTTCAATTATTAGTTATAATTGAATAATTTAATATATAAATTTAATAATTATTTTAATTTATCTAATTAAAAACATTAACTAATCAATTAAGAAATTTAAATAGATTTTAATTGATTAAAAATCTTATTCTTTCTTTAATTTTTCTTAAAAAATACACAATCTAAAATTCTGAACAACTTTTAAAATTGGAAAATAAATTTTTGACAACTAAATTTTAAGATATTTCTTATACAACTTGAGATGAGATCTTTTAAATAACTTTTCATTTTCCATTTCTTTATATTTAAAAGTCCCACTTTGATTAGAAATAAGACAATTTCATAATATATAATAGGGTGTAAACCTCACCTTACAAGTCAGTTTTGTAAGGTTGAGTTAAGCTTCAAACTCAATTGTAACACTATATTTCAAAATCAATTAAAAGACATACCTTTGAGCTTGTAAATGGCATTTTTAACAACTATCGCAACCAGTGCAACACATCCTTACTTTTAGCTTAACGATTTGAAAAGAATAAGTATCTCACATGTCAATTTCAGTTTGCATCTCACTTCTTTCCTAACTATATTGCTCATACTTCATATTTTGATTCTTTCATAAACCTAAACTTCTCTAAAATTCAAGTAAATAAATGAATTTGAATAGCTATTTTTGTTAAGTAATTATGAGTTACAACTTTTAAAGCAAGGACATCAAAACATTATCGACAAGTTCAAGAAAAAAAAAATTGGTATAGGAACAAAATTCTGATGGTTATTTTCATATATTCTCACATACATTAATATGAAAAGTCACTTTTTTCATTCTTTTACTTCGTGTCTGACAAGATTATTTAATCCGTCGTTTAATAAATTATATTATTACTCTCTTTTTTTCTTTACCTTCAATTTTTTTAATCAAAAGGAGATATTCATGTATGACATACATATCGCTTTCTCTCGTAAAGATTCATTTTTGCAACCAAACTCTTATTAAACTTAATAATATTGAACACCCAGATGCAAAAAAAAACCTCAATTTCACTATTGTTTCATTATATTTATCCGATAACATCCTATGATCATGTCCAAAAAAAAAGAAAAATGATCGATAAGAAAGATCAAAACAACTAACATAAAACATCCTTTGGAAAAACAAAAAAACAAAGTAATTAATGTTGAAAGTGAACCTGTAAGGAAAGTGGTCTACCCTTCTTTGGCATGTTGAAGTTTTTGCGAACGTCTTTTTTGTGACGATGATGATGATGATGATCTTGAAGGTGGTGATAGATGAAAAAGCGATATATAAACGAAGAGATATCAAATCTAAAAGCTTTGTCTAGCAAGGAAGCCATGGTAGATAAAAGGAATAAAAGAAGAACAACTAAGGAAGAAAAACCAACAATGGTAGGAATATATTCCTTTTGGGCATTTACATGTCTTAAAACTCATAACGTCACATTATTCCCTAACTTTTCTAACTCTTAGTCACAAAAGCATGGGCATCAATATTTTGGGAGAGCCTTGTTGTCGTGACAACTCTTGATGCATTTAGTGTAGTTATCGCGTGAATTGTTTCGAGTTTTTTTTCATAACATTATTGTAATTTTTTTACAAAAATATCAAAATTAACAAGATGTGTATGTATAACACAACTCCATTATGAAAAAAATTGTGTATATATAGTACGATTGCGACAACTTTAGACTTGTTAAAGTAAACTTGAACTAGTCCTACACTATTTTTATGTAAGAGAAGTTTTGTAAGTTAAATATAACTTTGATTACACTTAATCTCGTTTTATTATTATATAGGGATGATACAATTTTATTATACGAATGATAATGATATTTTGATCCACTTTTAACCTACCACTTCAATTATCCTTAGATCATCACATACATTATTAAAAAAAATAAAAATAGATAATTAAATAGTGATTAGAATAGAGTGATGGATTAAAAATTGATCAAAATATCATTATCTTTAGAAAAATCACATCATACTTATTATGAGATCATGTCACCTGTGCACAACTACAACCAAATCACATTACACTAAAGTTCGCTTAACTTTACACAATTTTAATTATAAAAAAAAAGTAACAAAATGGAATGATGTATAACCAAAGTCATGTTTGACTCACATGAAAATCGTGTAGGATCACCGTTATTTTATTTTGAAGTTATGTTATGTATGCATGATTTTTTCGTAAACAAATTATATCATTTAAACATGACTTACCTAAAACTTATCAATTTGAATTATGAAAAAAATTACACAAATATAATAAAGAAACTTTCTTTGGAATATGTTGACAAAATAATTATGTTATATTTATATGGCTACGGGACTTATATATGTGTAATATTTGGGCTATTAATTACTGACTTTGGAGGAGTGATACTAAAAATATGTCCAGAAATGTTACGTTGTTTTTCAAAACTAAAATCGATATAATCTTTTTTGAAATCATCAGTCATAAGAAATAAGTCAATTGTTTTATGGAGTGAAAATAATATGATAACAAATACATTCATGCTGATATTCATTTCTGATCTTGCATTTTAGAGTGTTTAAAGAAATTTACACGCTATAATATTTTGTGTCTAGAACCTGTCCTAGTTGTATATTTTAAAAGTAACCAATTTTATATATTAAAATATAAGATATTGATAGTTTGACATCACATTTTTTTACTATCATTTGATATTATCCCTCACTACTATTCATTTTTTTTTTAAATATAAATTTTTTTTTTGTTAAAAATGTTTTATCCTTATAAAACTTGTCAAGTAGTCATGTAGTGTTAAAAGAACCTTTTTCCTAAAATATAACCATGCAAAGATATATCCAAAACTCTATGAACTTATGATGGTATAACTTGTTTTGCAATTTTTGTACAATAACTTATTAATTACTTTTTAAATAAAATCATAAAATTCTAATTTTTATACGTTTGTTTAATCTGCTTATTTAAATAAACATTTTTTCTTTTTATTTTAAGAAATAAAACATATTTGCTTCTTAAATAATTATATTCAAGAATCCATATTTTTGGTTGTAAATCTTGTATATATATTGAATAAGAATTTATAATTTAAAATTTATACTTAACGAGATTTAACCTAACAATTAGTGGACCTAATTACTATAAAAAAATAACGAAAAGTTGTTTTTGTTTTTGGATTCGATGTTGTTGGTTAAGAACGTTTTCTTCTCTTCTTTATGTGTTATGCATACATACTCATTATAATGTACTTAGCGTGACGTGTCGCGACGCAAAGGGGCTACCATCATCAACGTATATAATTGTACCGCAAGAAATTTATGATCTAACGATTGCCACATAACATAAGCATTTATCTAAACAAAAGAGTCTTTCCGGTTGTTTGGTGTTGTTTTTTTTATTGAATATTAAAAGTACACTTTGTTAATATTTTAAATATTTTTAAATATTAAAAATATTTAAAAATATTAAAATTAGTAATAATTAATATATTATAAAGATACAATAAAGAAATATCACAAAAAATTTAGCAAAAATTTAAATTCAAATAAACCAGACAAGCTAATTCAATTCATTTATAATACTATTAATTTAATATTAGGGTGATCGATTGATAATTCTATTATTTAATTCATAGATGTGAACATTAAGTGGTTGATTTGAATTAATTGCTTAGAATCCATCTTGTATCTTGAATAAGTAATTAAAACCAGCTTTAACTAGTATCTTTT
>Ga0214543_1001071_pt1:50000-51065 | contig 51065 bp, 25 predicted proteins | sample CNSS2metaG_FD_160094 | JGI IMG/M metagenome (GOLD analysis project Ga0214543, IMG submission 160094) | Root nodule microbial communities from cowpea collected in UCLA plant growth center, Los Angeles, California, USA - CNSS2 | ecosystem: Host-associated > Plants > Roots > Nodule... | reverse complement strand
TTGCTTTGTAAAATGACATTATGTTTGAACCCATTATGGACTTCTCGTTTTTAAGGTCATATTAAGGAGAAAGGGATGATATAGTAGTACATGGAAGGGATCATGTCGATCAAATGATGTGTGACCGTCATGACTCTTATTATTTCTGTATCTTTAATTATGAATAATGATGGAACCAATTTATGCAAGGTCTTTTAATGCGCATTATGTTTATGTATTAAATCACATAATATTATGACATCATATGAGTCAAGTGGGAGAATGTTAGAATCAATTGACGAATTAATTCTATTAGTGACTCATTTGAAATATTATGATGGGCCCAATTGTGATTTAATAAAATATAAAGGCTTATTGGTTATTATTATGGGAAGTGATAATAAAATAAAATAAAGATAAAAATAAAATAAAAACCAACTTGATGGACGTTGGTTTATAAAAAGGAATTGGGGTTCTGTCTCTGGCCATAAGGTTCTTTTCACAGTAACCCATCAACAACGTGTGAGAAGAGAAAGAAAGGCAAAAGAGATAGATTGGGAAACGATGATTGAAGAGCACACAAGATTACAAATTTGAAGAACGCATATTCATAGGATCTCTCATGGATCAAGGTTAGTGCTCTATTATGTTTTATCGAGTGAGAATCATAACTCTTAAAGATCCTTAATTAGTTTTACATTGATAAGTAATCGTTAAAGTAATGTAGAGCTAAGATTTAAGTTGGGATGTGAAATTGTTGTCTTGTTGCATCATGTCATGTACTTGAATGATGGTGTGTGGTGATTTAGTGAAGAGGGGATTAATGTTGATTATCTTCTATGAGAGTGCTTAAACATTCGTTTGAACAATTAAGTAAAGAAGAGATAAATGCAATTATTTCTCCTCTTAAGTTTTTTATTGCTTAAGCAATATAGGAGTCTTTTTAAACTTTGGGTTTATAGCTTAAGTGAGAGGTCTTCCCATGTTTATATATATATATATAAAGAATCGATGAATTTATGTGTACGGATGAGCAAATATGATGAACGAGTATATATATTGATATATGATACTTGATATGTGATA
>Ga0214543_1001071_pt1:0-45000 | contig 51065 bp, 25 predicted proteins | sample CNSS2metaG_FD_160094 | JGI IMG/M metagenome (GOLD analysis project Ga0214543, IMG submission 160094) | Root nodule microbial communities from cowpea collected in UCLA plant growth center, Los Angeles, California, USA - CNSS2 | ecosystem: Host-associated > Plants > Roots > Nodule | place... | reverse complement strand
TTTTTTATGTGTGGATTTGACTCATATCTCATTAGTATTGTATCTCTATCGAAAGATCTATGCTAATAATTTAGAGAAACAAGATTGGTCAGTAAATTCTCTTGTGTTACTTTGATTTATCTAATGAATGGAAAAGTGAGGTATCCCATTGATGGTGTTTGAAATTGAATATATATATTTTGTTTTTGTGGCAAAAGGTTTACTTGGGCAATAAGTATGGCGAAGGTGATAAGTTGAATGAATTAAAAACCAATTGACTGAGATTAAAAAAAAACATCTGTGTGAGTAATGAACCTACCTAGGATGGACGCAGCAACTAGGTGCAAGTCCAAGTGAAATGAACATCTTGGTCTCTATAATTATCAATGTCACACACTTTCTGTGAAGCTTCTTCATCCTTCATGCTAGTTGCCAAACTTGACTTTATACCTTTATGTCTCCTTACTGTAGCCTTCACAACCAACCAACTTTCATATTCGTCGCTTTCAAATCTTTCTGGTTCCCCATCTTTGCCTTTTTCTTCTTCTTCTTGTACCCATATTATTACTAACTGCACTTCATGCTAATAAAAAAAATATACTGAAACATTATCTCTCATTATACCTTTGTTTTCCATTGCACTCTTTTAGAGGAAGAAGGAGAGACAGATCATTAAAAAATTATTTCTGAAAACTATCATATATGTTCTGAAAAGCTTGTGTAGAAAAGTATCATATATATATATCTTAGAAAGCTTGTTTTGAGAATTCCTGTTCAGAAAGCTGTTTTTAGAATGTATTTCACTATTATTCCAGAAAGTGTGTTCTGAAAATTTAGTTATGAAATTATGTTCTTCAAATCTTATTCTGGAAATCATATTTTGGAAATTCTGAAAAACTTGTTCCAGAAAATTTTCATAGTCACTTTTACCGTAATGTTATAAGTCATGAAGGTGCAGTTAGAAATTTTGCGGTTACAGGAAGAAAACGCCTATCCCTTCAACTTGGACTTAAGCCCGTCACAATCAATTGACCCAATAACGATACCCATCACGAATACTCTCTCTCTTTTTTTTTGTCACTGTGAATCTTGCTTTTTTCTTTAAAAATAAATATTTTGTACCATGTTATAAAGGCGAATAGTGTTGTTCAAAAAGTAAACTCAGCCTAATCAGTATTGGATTAAAATAGTATGAAACGGAATTGATATTTATTAAAAAGATAGAAATATTTTTTATTAATCTTTTAATTGAATTTAACTGTTTTTAGTTATAATTTTTAAAAAATTTATCTATTAAACCAAATTGTTTAAATTGTTGAAGAATATACAAATATGATTTAAAGGTATCTACTTAAAAAGTTGAAACAGTTGTAATCATAATATGACAGTGACATAAATTGTGGAATTGTTGCATTGTGTTTTGGGCTTGAGAGGGTTGTTGTGACGGGTATCTATCTATAAAGTTCCCCAAAATTAGAACATCTTTTGTATTGTATGATTGTAAGGTGAGACATTGCAACTCCAAGGACGCTACTAAAGTTGCATAAAACAACGTTGAAAACAACATGTTTGCTTCAGCTCACCAACCAAAGTTGCAACATTGCTTATACAACAACATTGAGTGGTGGAAGTATTTTAACACGAATACTTCTTATTTCTTAAGTCATTCATCTTGACACGACACGTTAAAAAGATTTTTATACAAAAATCATATATTTGAACAGATTATTAAAACGATTATAATATCACTTATAAATCTTTTTAAGAGATTTATCAGATAAATACAACATATGTGTTCAACATATTCAACTTTCTCATCTCTATTTAACATGAAACTTATATCTTTGAACTCTCAACCCTTCCTCGAAACAAAAGTTAATAAACTACTTGTGTGCGCTTTGTTTCTTTTCTGGGAGTGCATTCAGCCCTTTATTTTACACCCTATCCCACCAAGCTATAATTTAACCATAAAAGAATGTTATTAGAAAATAACAAGAATTTTACATTCAGTAAATATTTTTTCATTCAATTTAATTTTATGTAATAAAAATGTAAAAAAGAAGAAGTTATATTTAACTCAATTTAACTCAATAGAAATAGTTTGTATATCTTTTAACATAACTATCATAAAAGGTGTGCTTGCTTCTTCATAGTTATGAGCATGTATTCAAATAAGTCTTACTCTGTAAGAAATTCCAGTATGTCCCCTTTTTGAGTGAGCATGATTTTGTTGAATATTGAAAAAAAAAATTATTTGTTGCATTCATAGTCCTTTTCTATTGTGTTCACGGGACCGCAAAATCAGATAAAAAGATGTCTGCAGAAATAAGGTGCAAATAGAAAATGTGAAATGACAGTGAATTGGATAAGTGTGGGTAAAGAAAGAAAGAGAAAGAAGAAAAAGAAAAGGAAAGATATAAAGGTGATTGTGTGTACTTTTATTGTTGGCTTGCATTTTTTGTAGGAATTGTTCATCTATTAGTCTAAGGTTTTCCTTCTTTGCAAGGACTATATCTTCTATTAGGAAGATTCACTAAATTGGAGTATTTTTTAGAAATTTATAATTAAAATAAGATAGTTTTTAAATATATTATTAAATTATAATTGTTTTTACTATTCAAGGAGTTAAATTATGAGGATTTAATGAGACGTCTATATTTTTATTTTAATTAATTTTAAAAAGTAAAATATGTGATTTACAAAATTGGAAAAAACTTTTATTCCATTAAAAATGAGAGTCATTTATGATCCCAAACTTTCTCTACTAATAGAAAAAATATATATATCTAGAATAATATTTGAACAAATTTCTCTTCAAACTCTTTTATAAACTGAAATCAACTTATATAAACTAATTTCAAAAGGAAAATTCCATCACGTTTTAAATTTACATTACACATTATTAATAAATTAATTTTAATTTATAAATAAAATAACTTTTTTACTTTTAGTATTTGTTTAAAAAGACTTGTATTTTAATTAATAAACAAGAATCGAAAGGCAACATAATCATTCATTTATGTTACTTTTGATTGTAACCACCATATTAATTTTTCATTCTATTTATCTATAACAATATATAAAGGGGATTCTCCTTTTTGTGTCCACTTTTCAAAATACCGATTTTACCCTTTAAATATAATAATTTATTAAATTTTTAAAAATTGACCATTACTTTTATAAACTTTTTATAAAATCAGATGTCTCTGCTTCTTCTCTTTTTCTTTATTTACCAGTGGTTATTCTTTTATTTGTTCTGATATATTTCATTTTACTTTTAATAAATATAATTTAAATATATATTAACTTAATAACATTATAATATTATCACCTACTAATATAATATCATGCATATTTAAAAAATACATACACACATGCGCGATAGCGCATGTGTTACGCTAGTTTTACATTAAGAGATTGTATATCAGTTTTTTTATTCAGTTATACTTTAAATAAAATAAAAATAATTATTATTTTAAATATTAGTTTTTTATTTTATTTTAGAGTTAATTAAGTTTTGAGTAATTGTCAGTTTTGAAACTTTTAATTAAATTTTTATTAAACTTTTATGATTTATTAAGATTGAGAAAAAAAAAGAAAAAAAAAAGAAAAAGAGACAAAGTCGTTGTGAATATACCATTATTGGGTGGCATGTTTTGTAAGGAATTTTTCAACTATTAGTCTATGGTTTTCTTTGTTTGCAAAGAATACATTTTCCATTAGAAAGATTCACTCAATTGCAGTTACGAAATTGAAGAAAACTATTATTCCCATTAAAAATGAGAGTCATATATGACTCCCGAACTTGCTCTATTAATAAAAATAGAAAAATCATTATAATATAGAACAATTCCTTTTAGTAGTTTATAGAAGCATTTGCAGAAATTTCTCTTCAAACTCTTTTATAAACTAAAATCAACAAATTCTAGGTTAAATCATTTCAGAGTCTTCTTTGTTTTGTGAAATTTTAATTCGGTTCCTTCATTTTTATTTGACTCAATTAAGTTCTTATTTTGAAAAATTTGTTGCAATTTTCTGTTAGTTGTAATAATAGTGTTAATTATATGTCACGTGTCAACACGTGATTTTTTTTATTTTTACTTTTTTTAAATATAATATAATTTATTAATAAATTAACTTTTTTTTAGTATTTATTTAGAAACACTTATATTTTAATGAATAAACAATAATCGAAAGGAAAAAAAAAACTCATTAATTTACGTTACCTTTAATTATAACAGCCATATTAATTTTTCATTATAGTTATTTATATTGAGAGATTATGTATATGGTTTTTTTTATTTAGTTCTACTTTTAATAAAATAAAAATAATAATTACTTTAAATATTAATTTTTTTATTCATTTAAGACCTAATTATGTTTTGAATCTTTTGATATTTTGGAACTTTCAACTGAATCTCTGTTAAATTTTGTTGATTTATTAAAATAGAGAAAAAAGAAAAAGAAAAAGAAAAGAAAAGAGAAAAAGTCATTGTGCATGCATTATTGGCTTGTATTTCTGGTAAGGAATTGTTTAACTATTAGTCTAGGTTTTCTTTTGTTTGCAAGGATTATATCTTCTATTAGGAAGATTCAATAAATTGGAGTATTTTTTAGAAATTAATAATTAAAATAAGATAGTTTTTAAATGTATTATTAAATTAGAATTGCTTTTAATATTCAATGAGTTAAATTACGAGGATTCCTATACGTCTATATTTTTATTTTAATTAATTTTAAAATATCCCGTTTACAAAATTGAAAAAAAAATTTATGGTGTCGATCCTATGGACACAAATTTTAAAAAATTCAATTTAAATTTATTTTATGAAAAATGAATTTTGGATTTTGAACTTGATCCAAATATTTGGATCTAGATTTAAACTTGATCCAAATATTTGAATCTAAATTTTAAAAAAATTCAATCTACTTTTTCTGAAAAAATTAATTTGAACCGAAAATTTAATCCAATTATTTAGATCCAAAATTGATGTAAAAATTTCACCTATAATCTAGAACAATTCCACTCTAGTTATTAGTTTATAGAAACATTTACAAAATTTCTCTTCAAACTCTTTTATAAACTAAAATAAACTTATATAAACTAATTTCTAAAAGAAAATTCCACCCCATTCTAAATTTGCACTATAATTTTTTAATAAATTATTTTTAATTTATTATTAAAATAATTTTTTGCTTTTTAGTATTTCTTTAGAAATACTTGTATTTTAATAAACAAGAATCGAAAGACAACAAAACCATTAATCTGTGTTACTTTTAATTGTAACAGTCATATTAACTTTATATTTTATTTATTTTACGAGATTGTATATCAGTTTTTTTATTAGTTCTACCTTTAATAAAATAAAAATAATAATTACCTTAAATATTCATTTTTTTATTTTAAATTGAATTATTTTTTAAGTTCTTAATAAATTTAAAAATTATAAATTTTTATTGAAAATTTGTAATTTATTGAGATAAAAAAGGAGAAAAAGAAAAAATAAATAAAGTAACTGTATATACCATTATCTGGCTTGCATTTCTTATAAGGAATTGTTCAACTAGTTCTGTAGGGTTTTGTTTGTTTGCAAGGGATATATCTTCTATTAGGAAGATTCATTAAATTGAAGTATTTTTTGGAAATTAATAATTAAAATAAGATAGTTTTTAAATATATTATTAAATTATAATTGTTTTTTTATTCAAGGAGTTAGATTATGAGGATTTTTATGACATGTCTATATTTTTATTTTAATTAATTTTAAAAAAGTAAAATATCTCATTTACAAAATTGAAAAAAAAAAATATTTCCATCGAGAGTATATGACTTCCGACCTTACTCTATTTATAAAAAAAAAATCATTATAATTGTAAAGCCTTTTTTTTATTCTGCCCTTTTAATTTAAAGGCTGCCCCAAACTATTGGATCTAAGGGCCGGCTCAAAGGGAAAACAAACCCTAAGTCTGTCCTAACGCTTTCATCCCACTCACTTTACAGAAACAGTCTCTCCTTGCCTCCTTGAGCAGCTACAACACTATGCTAGGGTTTAGCCGTCAATCTTCTTCAAACTAGCTCAAGCTAGGTTTCCACTCCACTTAAGTCAACCTCGAGCTCATATATAATCTCTTTGGGCACATTTTTACCGTTAGGGTTTGGTAGTAACTCGTTCCTATTTCTGTTTTACCGATTGTTTTTAGCTCTTTGGCCATCCTTAGGACAGTCGTGCTCACTGTGTGCATATCGAAGTATTCCGCTAGCTTATTTTCCAAATAAGGGAAGCTAGGGTTTCGGGTTTTAATATGTATGGTTTGATTTCATTTATGTTTAGTGCTCTTGGTGATTTTATGCTATTTAAAGTAACATGAACATGTATTGTGCATTATTTTGGTTGATTATTGGTGTTTGCCTGCGTGAAACAGTGGAGGGTTCAGGTTTTCTCCCCCAAGCGAGCATGCCTCGCCTAGGCGAGATTAGTAGTAACTCGCCCATCCTACATGTGCGAGCTGTCGCTCAGGTAACGAGCTCCAGTTTTGAGCGAGAGCACATCTCGCTCAAGCGAGGAGGTCTCGCCTAAGCGAGAGTGCGTGACAGCGCCACTGTTCCTCTTTTCGAGCCCTCGCCTAGGCGAAAGGAGCTCGCTTGTGCGAGGAGCTGAGCGAGGCCTTTTAGCTTGAGCGAGAAGCTGAGCGAGGGCGTTTGACTATTTTGGTTTTCTCTATTCTTGGATGGTTGGCACTTGCTTGAATTTAATTGCTATGTAAAAATATGAGATGAATGATTATCCATGAGTGATGTGGTTCATGGGTTATGAATGATGGGTTTGGTATAACCTTGGCATGTGATTTAAATGAGATGGTTGGTATCAAAGAGACATGGTATTGATATGAAATACAAAGGATGAGTTGGTGTGGATTCAATATTTGGATATGAATGAGGATGAGTTGAAAAGGTTGGTATGAGGTTATGTGTATGATAAATATTACTTGATTGATTGAGCATGATTGGTCTGTGGTCAGTGCGTAATTCCTTGAAATCTTTAGGTGAGATTTCAGGGTCGTGCTTCAGTGGTCGGGACGTAATTCCATGACCCCTGTTAGTGGGTGTTCATGGTGGTGCCCTATCTATATAATTTGGTAAGGATTCAAGGTAAGGTTGCATCCTGACACTCTAAGGAGTTAGTTAGTCTCACTTAGAGCAGACTGACTCTTGTGGTAGAGTAGCAGGAGGCCTGAAACTCATTAAGGGCTAACCTTGTGTGTGGGGGATTGGAAACATTGTAACACCGGTAACACTTAGCTCAGGGGTGAGCAGCTCGGGGGTGAGCAGAGATATCCACCACAAGTGCAAGCATCCGCTAAATCCGACTAAATTATACATATCCGGATGAGTCAAGTCGAGTCTTAGTGTATTGATTTGAAAGTCATAACATGCTTGGGTGATATATGTATAGTTAACTGTGAAAGTGTATCTGATTGTATGATAAAAACTATTTTGGCTCTAGCTTACCCTTCTGTTTGTTTGTTGTACGTTCTGTGGTGTGGTCTTTTCTTTTGCAATGATCATCAACTTGTTGATGTGAGCAAAGGTGAGAACTCCTCGTAATCATCAGAGTGATTGGAGGTTCCGCTGCATAGTCTGCTTGGACTGGATCTAAGTTTATTTGGGCTTTCTTTAGGGCTATGGCCCGTGTACTACTGGTCTTTAGGCTTAAATTCTAAATGTTGTTGATTTATATTTTATAATTTGTTATGGCATCGTGGTGTACCCTTTTCTTATTCGGGTTTCTCTTGGATAATCGTGAGGAGTAGTGTCTACACCCTAGAACTTGTTTCTAATACTATTCCGCGTGACATTCTTTTAATTAGTGTTATTAATTAAATGGGGGTGTTACAATAATCCATTCTAATAGAAATATTTGCACAAATTTCTCTACACACTCTTTTATAAACTAAAATCAACTTATACAAATTTCTAAAACAAAATTCCATCACTTTTTAAATTTACTTTATAATTTATTAATAAATTAATTTTAATTTATAAATAATATAAATTTTTACTTTTTATTATTTCTATAGAAATACTTGTATTTTAATTAAGGCTTAAATACCTTTTTGGTCCTCATTTTTGTAGTGTTTGTTGTGGATGGTCCTCATTTTGACAGAATGTTTAAAATGGTCCTCATTTTTACCGAATGTTTAAAATAGTCCTCATTTTCGCAATTCGTGTTTTATTTGGTCATTTTCTGTAACGTCGTTTAAATCATTAACGGAGCATTGTACAAGTGGCATGGTTTGTATTAGGGTGTGTTACGTGTACTGTACAGGTGTGGTAATTAGATATTTGGGGATAAATAAGTGAGCTAAGGTTTTGGTAAGGAATGTTTGGGCAGTTGGTGAGTTTTGACAATCTTATTCCTCCATTCCCAATTGGTGTTGCTGCAATCTTCTTCTTCCTGCAATCCCATTATATAAGTATGTTACGGTCTTAATCTTCTTCCTTTACCTCTGGTTGTAATTGTTGGAGGCAACCGTGTTGTATCACTTTGTGCACTGTTGGTGGTTCAACGAGAAATGGATTAACCCCGATTTGTAGCTGCGGAGAGATGGCAGCTTTGAGGATGACAAGAACTCCAAAGAATATTAGTAAAAAATTTTGGGTACAATCTGTTTTTATTTTTGTGTTAATAATAAATTGGTTTTAATTTTTGGTTTATTGATTTACAGAGTGGTGGTTCCAATAATGTGGGCTGCAACTTTTTCAAATGGTGGTGTTGATGAAAAGGATGTATCATCATGACACAAATGAGGTAGATTAATGATTTGGAGAAGTCATTGAAGGTTGCTGAGAAGAGGCTGCAATTAGTAATAGGGTTCACTTGTGTTGTTATTGTATTATTCGTACTGTTATTGTGTGTAATATTTTAAAGTCCAATATGTTTTGTACTATTGTTAAATGAAGAAATGAATTAGTTTGATTATGTTGATATTAGTCCCAACATGTTCAAAATGACATCTTAATTTGAGCATTGAAGTAAGTGATATTGATCTAAGCTTGGAAAAAATTAAATTGATCTATGTCTGGAAGAAGTTAAATTCATAACATTAATTCATCCTCATCAAAATGCACTACTTCAATGTTTGGCAAAAGTGAAATTGAACGAAGTTTAAGGAAAGTCAAAATGCAGTACATCAATAATGAATTCTACATCAAAAATTCCAAAAAATAACTAAGACGTTTGTAGCCACTATCATGGCCTCTTCCTAATTTGTAATTTCATCCTAAACTGCTGAGATGGTTCTTCTGGTGTTGGTAGTGGTGCTGATTGACTCTCCACTTCATTCTTCATTCCTTGGTGGTTGAGTTGTTTGAGTTTTAGCAGTTGGTGCATTCTCAGCAGTTGGTGCATTCTCAGCAGTTTGGGCATCTGGTGCAGTCTCAGCAGGTGTTACAGTCTGCTCATCCACAGGCTTATCTGGGCAATTATTCCTGTTATGTCCAATCTGACAGCATATGCTACATTTTTTTCTATGACCTCCTTTGCTGATTTGTGTGTTATCCTTTCTCAACTTCTACTCTTCCAACCTTCTTTTTTTCTTGGGTCTTCCTGGTAAGATCCTCTTATGTGGTGGATGAACGTCAAGGTAGGAAGTTCTTTCCCATAAGACTTCACCATTGACTGGAAAGATGATGGATTGATATATTTCTTCGTAGATGGATCTCCTGAAACAGATTAGTATGAAGTCCTCAGCATTGACATTGATGAAATTCATTGCTGCAATAGCATGACAACAAGGGATAACAGTCAGAAGCCATTTCCTACAACTGCAATGTTGAGCATCCACATTCATTGTGTACTTATCTCCAACCATGGATATGTGTCTCACTTCAAATAGTTTTTCTCCTGACCAACTGCAAATATCATATCATTACACATATCAGTACATGAATAAGTTGATTGTGTTAAAAAAAGACAAAAACCTAACCTTGGGATCCAATATTTGGTTAACTCCTTTTCCTTATGTAGTCTATCAAGGACCTTGGGGCAGATGTTTCCTTCAAAAGTTGTAACCTTTTTTCTCTTGGTGGTCCACCTTTCCATTAAATAAACTCTGATTTTCTTGAGCATGGTGATTATGGGTTTGCCTCTTGCATCTACTATGACACTATTAAAAACTTCACTCATATTGTTAACAATTGTGTCGCATATGGCTCGACCACTAAATCTAGATTTGGACCAAAACCTACCTGCATGAACAATAATATGTACAGTACACGTAACACACCCTAATACAAACTGTGCCACCTGTACAATGCTCCGTTAATGATTTAAACGGCGTTACAGAAAAGGACTAAATAAAACACAAATTGCGAAAATGAGAACCATTTTATACATTCCGTAAAAATGTGGACCATTTTAAACCTTCTGTTAAAATGAAGACCATCCGTAACAAACACTACAAGAATGAGGACCAAAAAGGTATTTAACCCTTTAATTAATAATCAAGTATTGAAAAGGCAACAAAACCATTAATTTATGTTATTTTTAACTGTAACAGTCATAACAGTTTCTTATTCTATTTATTTTATATTATGGATTGAATATCAGTTATTTTTATTTAGTTTTAATTTTAATAAAATAATAAATAATAAATACTTTAAATATCATTTTTTATTTATTTTAGACTTAAATATATTTTCAATACCAGATAAATTTTAGAACTTCTTATTGAATTTTTGTGATTTATTGAGATAGATTAAAAAAAAGAGATAAAGTGATTGAATATACCATTATTGGCTTGCATTTCTTGTAAGGAATTGTTCAACTATTAGTCTAGGGTTTTCTTTGCTTGCAAGGGCTATATCTTCTATTAGGAAGATTCACTAAATACGAATATTATTTAGAAATTAATAATTAAAATAAAATTTTTTAAGTGTGTTATTAAATTACAATTTTTTACTATTCAAGGAATTAAATTATGAGGATTTTTATCACATTTCTATATTTTTATTTTATATAATTTTAAAAATAAAATATCTCATTTACAAAATTGAGAAAAAACTTTTGTTTCCATTAAAAATGAGAGTCATATATGACTCCCGAACTTAATCGATTAATAGAAAAAAAAATATTATAATCTAAAATAATTCCACTTTAATTATTAGTTTACAAAAACATTTCACAAATTTCTCTTCAAACTCTTTTATAAACTAAAATCAACTTATATAAACTAATTTCTAAAAAACAATTCCATTGCTTTTTAAATTTACATTATAATTTATTAATAAATTAATTTTAATTTATAAATAATTTAACTTTTTGTATTTTAGTATTTCTATAGAAAAACTTGTATTTTAATTAATAAGCAAGAATCGAAAGGCAATAAAATCATTAATTTATGTTACTTTTAATTGTAATAGTCATATTAATTTTTCATTCTATTTATTTTACATTAAGAGATTATATATTAGTTTTTTATTTAATTTTACTTTTAATAAAATGAAAATAATCATTATTTTAAATAATAATTTTTTATTTTATTTTAGATTAAATTATATTTTGAGTCTTTTTAGAATTTTTAATTGAGTCTCTTGTGTGATTTATTGAGATAGAGAGAGAAAGAAAAAAAGAAAAAAACAAAAAAAAGAGATAAAGTCATTCCATATACCATTATTAGCTTGCATTAATTCTTGTAATGAATTATTCAACTATTATTCTAGGGGTTTCTTTGTTTGCAAGGATTATGTTTTCTATTAAGGAGAATTCACTAAATTGGAGTATGTATAGAAATTTATAATTAAAATATTAAATGTGTTATTAAATTAGAATTGTTTTTACTATTCAAGGAGTTAAATTATGACTACGGCAAGTCTATATTTTATTTGAATTAATTTTAAAGTTTAAATACCTCATTTACAAAATTGAAAAAAAAAAACTTTATTTCCATTAAGAATGAGTGTTGTCAGACTCTCAAACTTACTCTATAAATAGAAAAAAAATTCATTATAACGTATAACAATTCCAGTTTAGTAGTTAGTTTATGAAACATTTAGCATATTTCTCTTCAAACTCGTTTACAAATTAAAATCAAATTTTATAAACTAATTTCTAAATGAAAATTCCATCACTTTTTAAATTTACATTAATAATTAATTTTAATTTATAAATAAATATTTTTTTTTAGTTTTCTTTAAATTTTTTTTGTATTTTAATTAATAAACAAGAATCAAAAGACAACAAAACCTGAATTATGTTACTTTAATTGTAACCGCCATATTAATTTTTAATTCTATTTATTTTATAATAACAGATTATATATCAGTGTTTTATTTAGTTCTACTTTCAATAAAAAAAATAAAAATTTCTTTAAATATCAATTTTTATTTTATTTTAAATTAATAAATCAAATTAATATTAATTATCTTAGGATAAAAACAACCTTTCTCTCTGTTAATTTGTGAACAATCCTCTCTCATATTTATTTATTAATATATAAGGTATTGAAAATAATTATTTCTCTTTCTTATCATAAATAAATATATGTGATAAGTGTATTTTTTGTCCTTTACTTTATAATAAAAATTAAAATTAGTTCATTTTTAAAATTTTAGTTCAATTTAACTTTTAAATTTTAAAAATATTTGAATTAAATTTTTTAATCAAATTTTGATAAATTTATTTAACCTTAAATATATAAAACTTGATAAAATAATAATTACAATTAATAATAATAATAAATTATTATTTTGATTGATGTACATATTTCTTATTTTAAAATTACTTTTTGGATGTGACTTTCTTGTCACTTAATTTTTTTTATTTGCATAACTATGTTTAATATCTCGTTCTCCTACTTTCGAATACTTATTTAATGTAGTTATTTTTTATATAGGCTTAATTATTTCTTTTATTTTAATTTAATTAAAAAATTGCAAGTAGGTCTTAATCTTTACTTTTGTTTCAAGTTCTAATTTTTTGAAATTTGATTAAATTCGATCATTTTTATGGTGTTAGTTTATAATTTTTTTTAATTTAAAAAATAAATAAAAAATTACTTGCTAACAAAGATAAAAAATAAAAATGAGTACTTATTTGCAACTTTTTAACTAAAATGAGGACAAAATAAGTAGTTAAGTTTTTTCTTTTTACTTACAAAATAACTAAATAAAAAGAAATAATAAATAACTTGCTAATATAAAATAAAAAAATAATAAAATTTAAAATAATTTATATATATATATATATATATAATTGAAAATGATTTTTTAACTACCAAATTTTGACAACTTTCTCTTACAACTTTAGGTGGTTCTCCATTTCTCCATTTTGTCATTCTCAATATTTCAAAACCACTTAAAAAATGACATATCATATTGTAAGAGAAAGTTGTCAAAATTTAGTTAAAATATTATTCTGCGTGTATATATATATATATATAAATTCTTTCTCACATAAAGTGGTGACAGAGGGAGAGAGAGAGAGGAAGATAAAGAGAGAAAGAAGAGTTGAGAAAAAATGGAGAAGTGGTTGGTGATGGTAATGGTGTTAGTGTCATGGAAAATCTGTAATGCAAGGGAAGCGTTTTGTGCTAAATCTGAGGTAACATACGATGGAAGATCTCTCATCATTGATGGACACAGGAAAATTCTCTTCGCTGGTTCAATTCATTATCCTCGCAGCACTCCTCAGGTATGTGTTATGTCTCTGCTATCATCATCATATTATGCATGTCTCCGATTCTTCATCTCTGATTCATACAAGTTCTTGTTCAGCAGATACACTTCAAATCTTTTCTGCATTCACGTGTGTTCTTTACAAGCACATTTCTTACACCTCAATTTAAGTAACAGGAATAGATCACGGACTTGTATAAGAAGTCACACTCTCTGGATTTTTGTGTCTGAACAATGCTTCCTGCTCATTGATTACTACATGATTTATTAATTTATTAATTAAAGTGGTTCATACTTCCTTTGCACCTAGTTCAGATGTAAACTTGTGAGCTGTGTAATTTTTTACATTTACCGTGTTTTGAATGTCGAAAAAATAACACGAAACAGATGGGAAATGAAAGAAACGATTAATAGTAACTTCATTTTCCAAAATTTTCATTTAAGATACTTCATTATTCCCAAACTCTGTATTATTTATTATCATTATCTCCCAAACTATTTTATTTATTTATTTACCTCTTAAATAAACATAACATTTATTTCAAAACATTTGTCCTTCTTCATCACACATTCTGTCTCTGCATTTAATTAAGTATGCCCTTTTTTCAACAAACCCACCTGCACTGTTCATAGCTCATAGCATGCAATCCCTTTTGAACCACACAACCAAACCTTTTACAGTATACTATTGCGTCACGGGTATGACTGAAAACTCTTTTTTATGCATGAATAAATGATAGAGGAGCTTTTCCTCAAACATTCAGGTCTCACAACCAATAATTTGGAACCTCAAGAGACCATTAACGTTATATATCCGATTAAATGAAAATCTTATCTTATAAATTGACTTTATAAAATTGAATTAAATTTAAAATTCATTTTTTTATATAATATTAGAGTGAGTTTGATATTTATAAAATTAATTATTTTTTCAGACTATTCGAACTACCGTTATTATGTTATCTATTATTTAGTTGGACTATCGTAACATATATGTCTTGACATTAGAAATATTTTGTAAGGTTTAACAAACACATATCAGTATTATAAGGATGAGTTGTATTTGACTTTAAGTCCACTCTTAAAATATATAGAATAAAAATAAAAAAAGTTGAAAAAAATATAGAATATAAAAAGGTGGTTAAAAGTGGTGTTATAACATGATATGAGATGGTGTGAGATTAAAATATGAGTTGAAGTTTGTCTTGAGTAGACTTCACGTTCACATATGAATGACTTGAAGGAAAAAAGTGAGAAGAAAAGGAGAAAAAAGAGGTAAAGTAAGCGTTTTTGAGAAATGAAAGCATTGTTGAAATGCAGATGTGGCCAAATTTGATAGCGAAAGCAAAGGAAGGAGGAGTGGACGTTATTCAAACCTATGTGTTTTGGAATCTTCACGAGCCCCAACCAGGAAAGGTATTCTTTCTGCTTCCATTTCATATCTTTTCATCTTATACACAAAAAAGTGACTCAAAAGAGAAACAAACTCCACGATAACATGGAAATTTTGCTTCATCAATAACTCATGCTAAAGATCTTTTTTCAGTTTCACCATAAATGAATAATTTACTTTGGAATAATTATGCTTTACTGTTTTAGTTTTCATGAAAAATGTTAAAGAGATATTAATTAATTAATTAGGGTTAAATGTGAGAACAGTATGATTTCAGTGGGCGAAATGACCTTGTCGGATTCATAAAGGAAGCTAAAGCTCAAGGAATGTATGTTTGCCTAAGAATTGGACCTTTCATTGAGAGTGAATGGACCTATGGGTAGGTTTCTTCTTTCAACTCTGCTTTTATATTTTTCTTTATAATAAGTTAATACTCTTTACAATTATATGTATATATAATGTTTTTATCCCATTATTATTCTTTAAAACCATTTTTTAAATAAACCTTCAAAATAATAATGTCATCAGTTTAAAATTTAATAAATATATAAATTAAGTAATAATATTAATGCGTGTCAAGTCAAATGATTAAAATGTCAAATAAATAGTTAAGCTTGGAGACTCAAATGAAATAAACTTAAGTTTTCAATAATTTATCAGAAAAGAATTAATTAATATGATAATATATTTCATTTTTAGAACGAAATGTATGTTCTATTTTTTTTTTCTTAGTGTAGAATCGCCATGTAAACTTATAATTTTCTAAACCATTCTTTCCGTAAGAGATTAATTATTTCAAGTATAACTTTCATAATATTAACAAAATAAAATGTTATGATAAGAATTATTTTTAGCTAATAAAATCAATAAACTTTTATGCCATGTTTGATTATTAAATAACATTACAACCTTCTTTATACTATTAAGACATAAATTGTTTATTCTTTTAAATAAGTATTGAATTTGGTACGTGAAAAGTTGAATCCGTTAATAATGTATCATTCTCAATTAAAGAGATTCTTAACTGCTGTGTGAAAATTCTTTAGAACTTAAATGTAATAGTACTTTTATAAAAAAATCATAAACCTCATAGTAATCGTTTAGGTAACAAATTAAGTATTTACATATTCTTTTAATATTGCAATATATTGTTTGTTTTAATCTTTTTAATTTTTGTGTTTAAAGTATGTAACTGTAAATTTTACTGAGAATGATTAAATAAACAAATAATTATAGGGGCTTTCCTTTCTGGTTACATGATATCCCTGGCATTGTCTACCGAACGGATAATGAGCCATTCAAGGTACATACTACACTTGTTACAATATATTTATTATTTCTTTTTGGATTATTTTCTTCTAGTAGTTTTTTCAAAATGTACTATTTTAATATATTAAAGTATATTAAAAATTATTTTAATTTATCAAATAAGAATCTAATTTTTTTTTACATGCTCTTTCATTTATGCATTCCAATGTTCAGTTTTACATGCAAAATTTTACTACAAAAATTGTGAACATGATGAAAGAAGAGGGCTTATATGCTTCCCAAGGAGGCCCAATTATATTGTCGCAGGTACATATATGATTCCTCTCAAAGACAAATAATTAACTTGTTATTTAGTTAATGTGTTTTACTTACACTCCTCAATTGTGTGCTACTGAATAACGCAAGATTGAAAATGAATACAATAACATTCAAAGGGCATTTGGCCAAGCAGCATCGCAGTATGTTCAATGGGCTGCAAAAATGGCTGTGGGACTTGACACTGGCGTTCCATGGATTATGTGCAAACAAACTGATGCTCCTGATCCTGTGGTTCGTTCTACTTAGCCCAAAAACTTGCTTATAAATTTTAATTTTTTATATCAATGCTTAATCACATGTTTGGTTTAATATTTCCTAGTTAAACTAAGCACTTAATTTTGCTATTCATACAGATAAACACATGCAACGGAATGAAATGCGGAGAAACTTTCACTGGACCAAATTCCCCCAATAAACCTGCTTTGTGGACTGAGAATTGGACTTCTTTGTAAGTTTCTTGCATTCTCTATGTTCAATTTTCTGATACATAGTTCATTTTTACACAGCTTTTATTACTTAACTATAATTGATTTCACATCATTTTTTTCACAGTTAGGGTAATTCTGCCACACACTGTCAAATGTAAATGATGTATGAAGTATAAGAATATGCAACTAACGTTTTAAGCTTCAAACTTTTACATGTTATTTCTATTGAAGAAAAAGTTCTTTTCAACACAATTAACGTTTAATTCTTGTGTGGCCTGAAGCTATCAAGTATATGGTGGACAGCCATACATAAGGTCTGCTGAAGATCTAGCATTTCACGTCACCCTTTTTATTGCAAGAAATGGAAGCTATGTCAACTACTATATGGTATTATTACTGTGAAACTCTCCTTGGATTTCGATAGGGTTTTCCGTCTCTGTTTTCTGTTGCTACAACTTGACAAAACAAATTAAGTAAGCTTTATCTTTCTGCATATAAAATGTACCAGTTAAGTCAGCTAAGATTTTCACTATGTGTACCATCCAGGGAAACCCTTTTGAAATTTGAACCATCTTAATTAATCTTGATTAGAGTATGTCCATCTAATTAACGGTGTTTGCATGAAAACTGACTTAGTACCATGGAGGAACCAACTTTGGGAGAACAAGCTCTGCTTATGTTATAACAGCCTATTATGATCAAGCTCCACTTGATGAATATGGTAAGAGTACAACATTATTAGTTATTTTCCTGTCTCACCCAATTTCAGGTTTTAATGTTGCAAATTTCAATGTTAGGTTTACTCAGGCAACCCAAGTATGGACATCTCAAGCAGTTACATACTGCAATAAAGTCTTGCTCTACCACTTTACTACAAGGAGTGCAGAGGAACTTCTCTTTGGGTCAACTGCAGGAAGTGGGTGCCCTCAAATTTGTTTCTCCAGCAGGTTTATTTAAACCAACCATAATTCAGACATTCTTAAAACTGTTTCATGTTTTGATCAGGGTTATGTCTTTGAAGAAGAAAAAGGAGGATGTGTTGCATTCCTTATAAACAATGATATACAAAAGAAGGTCACTGTGCAATTCCGCAACAGATCATACGAATTGCTCCCCAAGTCAATTAGCATCTTACCTGATTGTCAAAATGTGGCTTTCAACACTGCAAATGTAAATTATTACTTAGTCAAAATTAGTTACATACATATACACCAATTCTGGTCAATTTTGTTTGTTTTCATGCAACCTTTTTACATTATTTTCTGCTTATAGGTAAATACCACAAGCAACCAAAGGATCATAAGTCCTAAACAAAAATTCAGTTCAGTGGATGTTTGGAAGCAATTCCAAGATGTCATTCCAAGCTTTGAAGACACCTCAGTAAAATCAAATTCATTTCTTGAGCAAATGAATACAACCAAAGACCAAACGGATTACCTTTGGTATATTCATAGGTTAGTATCTGGCTTCATTTCTGGCACTCAAATACATATTCATTACTACCATTTCATTTTTGATTCACATCTGTATGTTGCCCATAAACTTTGAAGTGAAAACTGAAGCCATTGTCTTTTCAAACAGGTTTGAAAACAATTTATCTTGCAGCAAACCAACACTTACAGTTCAGTCTGCTGCTCATGTTGCCCATGCATTTCTGAACAACACATACATAGGTACATAAATGTGCACATACTATATCCAAAGTTTAGTCCAATGATTAATTGCCTACTTTGTTCTAACTAACTATATCTTTTAGGAGGGGCACATGGAAATCATGATGTGAAAAATTTCACCTTAGAGCTCCCAGTTACATTACATGAAGGGACAAACAACCTTTCTATACTTAGTGTTATGGTTGGACTTCCGGTATAATATTCTAAGGAATTGATAAAAAGATTGTACAATGCATATCTTCCTTTGTCTTTGTAATAGATAAGTCTAACAATTATCTGAAATTGTTTTCACTAAAAGGATTCAGGGGCGTTTCTTGAAAGAAGGTTCGCTGGTTTAATCAGTGTGCAACTTGATTGCAGCGAAAAAGAGTCTCTTAGTTTGACCAATTCCTTGTGGGGTTATAAGGTTCTCTCTTCTCCTGCTTTCATTTTATATCTTGTTCTACCTGTTGACATTGTCAGGTTGCCTATTTTTCTTGTTATATTTTATTAATAGTCAATTTTTCTCAGCTAAATTTTACATTGTGTGCCAATTTTTTCACCCATTTCATACATCACAGATTGGATTACTGGGGGAGCAATTACAAGCATATAAAGGAGAAAATAGCAGTGGTATTGAATGGAGTCAACTGGGGAATATTAAGGAACAAACGCTCGTTTGGTATAAGGTAAAATGAAGCAGAAGACCCTAATGGTCTATTTTCCATTTTCTGAAGCTAGCACAAAATTTCAGCGTGGTGATGATTAATCATAATTTGTATTGTTAGACTGCATTTGACACACCAAAGGGAGATGACCCTGTTGTCTTGGACCTTGGTTCAATGGGAAAAGGTGAGGCTTGGGTGAATGGACAAAGCATTGGTCGTTATTGGATCTTGTTTCACGATTCCAAAGGCAACCCTTCACAATCACTGTAAGTTACAACCTAAGCACCATTAGTTTCTATCATCTGTGTTATTAACTTAAGATATTTTAATTGTATTACTCCCTCTCAACTCAAATATAAGTAAAAAAAAAATGTTTAGTGAACTTTAAATAAATTTCAACTACCTCACATAATGTTACTATTTTGAAAATACCCTTTTTCTATAAATATAGCTGAAGAAACAAGGCCATTAAATCAACTTAATTCAGTATGGAAGTAATTACTTACACTATATCATATTGTGTAAAGAAAAGATGAGGGAGACACTTTAACTGCAAGATAGTGTAATTAACAGATCAGATCCTCTGCTGCAATTTTTGTCAACAGCGTGCAGCGAAATCCAATCCATTGATTAGTTAATAAATAAAAGTATGAGAATGAGAGAGAACACAGTGAACGGCTCAGATTTTGGCTGCAGAGAACATGGTGATGTAGAGTGAGTAGAGGATCATGGTTCTGTAATTAATGCTGTGTAATATGTTATAACAGGTATCATGTGCCTCGGTCTTTCCTCAAAGACTCTGGAAACTTTTTGGTTTTGGTGGAGGAAGGTGGTGGGAATCCTCTTGGCATCTCCTTGGACACTGTTGCAGTCACAGATTTACACCAAAACTTTTCTAAATTATCATTTCCCTCTTCTGCTTAGCTTAATATTTGATAGAAGGAACAAAGAGAAAAAAAATATGTAAAGCATGCATAGTACACATACAGAATCTGTTTCCTTTCTGGGCTGGGAGGTGGAACATTTGTAATTGGCTTGTACTCATGATAATAATATATTACATATTCTTGAAACCTCTGCAGATCAGGATTGATTCTTTGTGATATAAATTGTAATGCTTTTCGGATCTATACATGCGGCAAGAGAGTTATTTATTGGGAAAAAAGATCTCGTTTGACCCTTTATTTATTAAAAGTAGGTTTAATTAAGCCTAATCAAAACTCATTGATGGAGATAGGTGGTAATAAAGTTGAAGATATTTAAGAAGTTTGCAGAAACATGAATAATATAAGATAAAATTTTGGGACACTATAAAAGAGGAACGTGGTTGCGAAAACATTGGTCAGGGTGTTGAGCAACAGAGATACGGTAGATCCATGTTAAATTAAGGATACACATACTGTCATGACCCCAGTGTTGCGGAATCACAACTCAATCTAATCGTGGGCAGGTTTCAGTCTCTTTTCTGTTCGCACCAATTATTAAAATAAATGAAAAAACAAGAATGAAAGAAGTCTACAACCATACTAAGGACATTATGGAGAACATACAACCGAAACTAAGCAGGCTCACATCTACATATTCTAGAGGAACTATTGTTCTGATACAAAAAATTAACATCCCATTTAATAGTTTTTGCACTACTAAATAAAATATCATATCATGATAACCCAAAGTAGATAGTAACAAAAGGGGACTGATCTATGAGTATAATACCAATACAGTCGTCCAAAATAAAATTATAACCGAACTAGTTATATTTACAACTGATACTAGGAAAAGGGTTAACAAAACACCAAAGTTCAACGGAACATAGAATAGCCACTACTACTAGATATCCACGACCACAGATCAACTCCTATCAAGGAGAGAAGTATCTTCGCCTGCACTTGTGTCTGCTCACACCAAAAAGGCAATCATAGCAAAAGAGAAAAACACAGATGAAACAAACATAGGCAAGAAAGGGTAAGCTAACTTAATTAAGAGGAATCATACAATTTGATAATAAGCATAAATCAGAACTTATCAATCCGTCATAATTAATTAGGCTCTCATAATACAGTATAATACACACGACTCTAGACTCAATATCCGGATTATGTAAAGAACATTGGAGCTCTTGGTGGCTTGCACCTGTGACGATTCCCAAACTCTGTAGAGTATGGACACATGGGGCTATCACCCGACCGCTCACAGGGTAAGTCCCGTTCGCGTCTAAGACTTGATCAAGTCTAGAGACTAGGACCTCCTACTACTCCTCACGACATAATCCATTCTGCTTTATCTGAGCGTGAATGATTATTGGAGTTTCAGGATACCAACCAATTTAGGAGTCCTCATGTCCTTACACACAATAACTTACTCTCTAGAATTTCCCTTGAATTCTAGTGCTACCACACCTTCTGATAATTTGATTTCATACAGTCCTACTACATGTTCTACTAATCACCGGAATTCAAGAATAGCACAACAAACATCACAATATATTATTCATGATAGCTTCCAATAATTTAAAACAGAGGAAAAATCACAATTCTGCAGAGGAACTCGCTCAAGCTAAAAGGTCTCGCTTGGGCAAGAGGGTCACCCTCACTTAGGCGGGTCACTCTCGCCTGAGTGAGACTCAAACAGTGGGCAACTCTAAAACTGGGCGAATTCTCGCTCAAGCTAAGTTGTTTCGCTTAGACGAGAGCGTCTCTCTCGCTCAGGCGAACCCAGCTCGCCTAGGCGAGACCTTGCGCAGTTCCAGGAGTGAATTCTTGGTGTTTTCCCTCAGGCGAGAGCTACTCGCCTAGGTGAAAATACCAGGTTCCCAATCTGTTTCAACATGCAACAACACAAGATTTTGCACAATCCACTCATACATTCAATCACACCGATCAAACCTTTATACAACACTCAATCATGAACTTTCAAACCATTAGAAAGACTTCTATGCAAAATTTTGAGAAAATTGGCTAGCTTCCCTTACCTTATTGAAATCCCCAAGAAGCAAAACGTTTTCAACAAAGGAACCCCTCAATTGCACAACCTAGGAAGCTGGAATGTATGAATTTAAAGTGAGAATAGGACTTCAGTTAGGATTTTAAAGAAGGAGATGCTCCATCATCTGAATTTGCAGAGAAAAGAGAAAGACTTGAAGTGAACTTACAAGAATGGGAGGGAAGAACAACTTGAGGGAGAAGTTCAGCTCCAAATTCAGTGTTGCTGGCTGCAACAAGAAGAGAGGGTGGATCAGAATGAGAATTTTCATTTTTCTGGTTGGAGAGGATTGGAAAATTATGAAGGTTTATGCAGAGTGTGAGTATTTAGGAGAGTGTAGTTCCTGTGTGTTGGCAGTGGAGAAAAGAAAAGGGAAATAAATGGGTTTCACATCAATTACTTATTGATTATTGTCACAACCAAAATTGCGATGAGGCGACGAACCAAAAAATAAAAAGTTTGAAAATAGAGTTTGGGTCACCGCCATAGTTTATAGTTTATTTATGAAAAACCATGAACAAAAAAGCATGATTTCCAAAACCGAATTTCGGGTCCAAAAGTTGGTTACGCTTGGGAAATGTATTAACACCCTACCGTGCCTGTATCTTGCAAACACATTTCCCAGTTGTCAAATGATGAGAAAATAGGGAAATTGTTATGATATTCATTTTGGAGAAGGTTAGTGATAAATCATGAGATTGGTCACCCTGTTACCATGATAATATGAAATTTAGGTTCTTTAACAAAACTCAAAGAAGTTCTCACAAAGAGAAAACTCAATTTTCTATAAAAAAAATTGACATGTATCTCCCATTTACCATTTTATGGGATGAATTAGACAATACTCTTTACATTTCACATTAATTTCCAGTTAGTGATTTTTATTGTTGACTAGTAATTAATTTCTTTTCTTGCTTTTAATTCTCATTTACATGGATCATTATTTACTACCTTGAGAACATGAATTGTTCATCTTCTTGTGTGTCAATTTTTTTTTTATCTTTCCATGTGACCATTGAACCTTCTAATTAAAAACATAATAAAAATTACAATGAAAACTCAAAATTACATTGACCCAATTAATATTATATCATCAAACATCTTGAATTTGACTAACCAATGTCGTGTACCTTACCTTACATATTTATTTTTCTTAAGTTCTAATATCAAAGAACTCCTTCATTGGATACATGTGGTAAGTGCAACATAAAAACATTTTCTTTGGGATATGAGCCCAACTCACATATAAGACATTATTCTCAACCCAAAACCTTGAGGCGGTGGATTTATGGGTCTTCATCCTTATATGGTGCTCAACTTTTTCATTTTTACTCAATGTGAGACTTAGACTCACACTTGGATTCCCAACATTTACCTAGTAGTGATATTTCTTTTGGAAATTGTAGTACTCAAGCCCCTTCTCCACCCTATCCTTTGATGAATGTTTTGACTTCTCCCTTTTCTCTTTTTCTTGTTTTTTAATTTTGTAAAATTGAAATTTAACTCTTTATCACCTTCCTTAGGGTGTGTTCCTTTGTAAGGATAGATATGGGGGAGAGTGTGAAGATGGATTTGTGTGGATGGGTATTTGTGTTTTTTTGAATGGATTTAGAGGGTTAAGTGAGTGGATTTGGAGATAATTTTTATGAAAGTTAGTGAAAGATTTGATTGATGTGATAGATTAAAAAAAAGTAATAATAGATAAAATTTGAAATTTACTAAAATACCCTTCATAATAAAAAATTAATAAAATTATAATTGATTAAATTAAAAAAATTAAATATTATTGTATACTTTTATTAATTAATAATAATCATTTTATATATATTATTAATTATTATATATTAATATATTAAATATTATATTTTAAATAATGTTTTATTTATTAATAATTATTATATATTATTAATTAAATATATATACAAATATATATTATTTATTATTATAATTTATTTTATATATATATATATAAAATAAATTATAATAATAAATAATATATATATATATATATATATTTATAATAATTAATAAAATAATAATAGTAAATAAAAATTACTAATATATATAATAAAATATTAATTATAATAAATTATAGTAATAGTATAGTGTAATTAATAATTATATTAATAGATTTCTTTTTGTATAAAATTTAAAGAGGGTATATTTGTGAAATGACTTTTGATCTTCTTAAATCTGTGCAAAAATGAAGAAATGAATTTTTAGAGATTAACCGCAAATCGTTGCTCGCTTATCCTTTCAAATCATACAATGAGAACATGAGATTTTTTGAAATCCGTCTTCGCAAATCCTTATCTACAGTATCATCTATGCAAGCGAACAGGGCCTTAGACTCTTGAAGCTTTTGTAGTTCTTTAGTTTGAATTGAGGTTTGTATCTCATCTAGGGTAACGGTTTGTTCCTTCTTGAACGACAAAACATCTTTAAAATGTTCAAACGTCTCTGGAAAGAGATTAAGTAACAATAAAGTCTTGTCTTCATCTTTGACCTTCAATTTAATGTTTTCAATATAGTTAAGAATCTTGTTAAAATTGATTAGCTTCTTTACCATCGTTCTTGATTTTGTCATCCTAAGTGAATACAACTTTTGTTTCAAATTGATTATGTGTGTCAAAGTTTTCATCATGTACAATGAGTTTCATCCAAGTTAACGCAGAAGTTCTTTCCATCACAACTTTAATTAGTGTCTTGTCTCTAAGACATAAAATTATACTTTCAACTTTGTACATATAAATGTTCCCTTTTTGACACAAAATACTAAAATATTAATTTATCCTTAACCATATTAATACATCTTTATTTTATCAAGACGACTTTTATCCCTTCATAATTTTGCAGTCTTGTTCTCACATACAACATTAATTGTTGGACTAAGGGTAGTCATGGATTGAATTTCTAAAGATCCAATCTATATCTATTTAAATCCAAATAATTGGATTGAATCTTGGATCCACATCCATTTTTTTTCTATAAAACTAGATTGGATTTTCGAAAATCCAAATTCAAATATTTGGATCAAGTTCAAAATCTAAAATCCATCTTTTATAAAATAAATTTAAATTGAATTTCTAAAACTTGTGTTGTTGGGATCGACATAATCGAATTCGGCCGAATTTTGACCGAGATTGACTAGATCAAATTTTGGTCAAAAAATTTGGATTGAACTGACGTAGCCGAATTTGGTTGAATTTCATGTCATATCATACCGTCTAGACTTGCTGTCCAAATAAATTTGTTGTAACTTTCAGTCAGAGCCGACTTGTCTTGTCGTTGAGTTAGGACAATCTGTCTTTTAAACTAACTTTTGAACTCTAAATTAAAATATAGATCAAATTAAAATCAAAATTTAATAAATTAAATTTTAAATAAATTAAATATTTAATAAAATGAATTTTAAATAGACTAAATGAATTTTCAATAAATGGATTTTCTTTTCCACTTATAATATTATATTAATAAGGTAATGCAATTATCAAATACATAACGAAATGTAAAATTAATATATAATTAATATTAAATACTATGCGTAATTAGTTATTTAATTACAAACAACTATATTATATATTATAGTAAGTTTGTTAATTTTACTTTTTTTTACAGTATATTGTTGACTTTTATTAATTATTTTATAAATACTATTTTGTAAAAAATATTTTGAACTTATTAGAGTGATATTAATGTAAAATAAATGTTATAAACGTTATATTTCCTTACTGAAAATAAATACTATTTAGGATAAAATTTTATAAAAACATTATTTTGGTTTAACATAAAAGTTCAACCCAGTGACAGTTTGATGTCTTAATTTTTTTTTAAAAATAATAATAGCATATTGAAATTTAGTTAAAATTTATTACTTTTTTCTTTAATTTTTATATTAACCAAAATATGATTTACTAGAAATAAAACTATTTGGATAATACATTCTTTTAATGATATATTTTAAAGATGCAAGTTGAGACAATTTATTATTTTTTTTGTACTCCAAATCTTCTAAATTAAAGATGTACAAAATTAAATACTAATAATTTTAATATAGTATTTCGTCTGTCGAAAACTTAAACATGCAAGTTAGGACACTTGATATCTTAGAGTTGCATATTAAGATTGGAAATGTGGATTTTTCAATTTTTAAAATCTATATAAACAAATTGAATTGAAAAAATAGATTAAGTATGAATCAAAATAAAAAATAGATTTAAAGAAATGAATTTTTAATGGATCAGTTCAGACCAAAAGTAAACCAGTTTTATTAAACCAAATTTCTTGTACACCCCTAATTGGATCAAACAATAATAACAATAAAATACAAAAATAAAAATAAAAGAAAATGTGTTATATTATATTCAAAATATATAAGTACTTTTATATATATATATATATAATTAATTAATTAATTAATAACGAAAAAGACAATTTATTTGAAAAAATATAAATGGTATACGATAAACTATCTAACTAAACTTTAATAAGAAAAAATATTATATATAATTCATGTAACGTCCCATTTAATTAATAATTTAAATTAAAAGAAATATTAGATAGGATAAAAAAGTAGCGTAATCATGGAGTATAAATACAACTCTTTACAATAACCAAGACACACCACGATACCAAAAAGAAAACATAAAGGAATAACGACAATGTTTTCAAAATAAAGCCCAAATGCCAGACAGTACATGAGCCATAGCTCTAAAGAAAAACCCAAATAAACTTAAATCAAGTCCAAGCAGACTATGCAGCAAAATCATCCCTTCCCTGTTGACCTCGAGTACCTCTCGCATATGCTCACATCAATAAATTGATGATCATTGCAAAAGGAGAAGAACCACATACAAAGTAACCAAACAAGCAAAAGGGTAAGCTAGAGTATAAAACAATTTATCATACAGTTACATGCTATTTAACATTTCCAATCAGTACATATATCATCCAAACATGTTATGACCTTTCAAAACAATACACTAAGACTCAGACTCGACTCATCCGGATACATATAATCTAGTCGGATTCAGCGGATGCTTGCACTTGTGGTGGATTTCTCTGCTCACCCTCGAGCTGCTCACGCCCGAGTTAAGTGTTACAATGTTTCAATCTCCCACACACAAGGTTAGCCCTTAATGAGTTTCAGGTCTCCTGCTACTCTCACCACGAGAGTCAGTCCGCTCTATGTGAGACTAACTGACTCCTTAGAGCGTCAGGATGCAACCTTACCTTGAATTCTTACTAAATTATATAGATGGGGCACCACCATGAACTCCCACTAATATGGGTCATGGAATTACGTCCCGACCACTGAAGCACCACCATGAGGTCTCGCCTAGAGGCTCATGGAATTACGTACTGACCACATACCAATCATATTCAATCAATCAAGTAATATTTATCGTGCATATAAATCTCATGCCAACCTTTATAACCAACCTCTTTCATATTCCAAGTTAAATCCATACCAACTCATCATTCTCAATCCATGAATATAGAAGTGTGTTTCGTACCAATACCATGCCACTTTAATACCAACCATCTCATTTAAATCACATGCCAAGAACATGCCAACACATCCATTAAATTCATAACCTCTGAGATTTCATGCATAATTACATGCCTCATACTATAAATAAAACAAACCAACTAATCAAAACACCCATAAGCAACCATAATAGAAAAGCAGTGTGGCCTGTAGTGGATCTCGCTCAAGCAAGGAGTCCTCGCTCAGGCGAGAGGAATGCCCTCGCTCAAGCTGCAGACTCTCGCTTAGGCGAGACTACAAATAGGGTCTTGGGAGTTTCGCGAGCTCTCGCTTAGGCGAGGCCATCTCGCTTGAGCAAGATGGTCTTTCGCTCAAAAATTGGGTTTCTCGCCTGAGCGAGCGTTTGGGCGAAAGCCCCTGGGCGAGCCTCTGCTAATCTTGCCTAGGCGAGACGAGCTCGCTTGGACGAAAATAGCAATTCATCCTCACTGTTCGACACCTGAAAGATCCAAGTTGCATCTAGAGCAGCATACCAAGCATATTCATTTTAAAGCAGCACCATACGATCACCAAAGACACATAACAGAACCAATCACAGGCAAAATATGCTCAAAACAAGAATCTCTAGCTTCCCTTACCTGGAAAGAGCTAACAGGAACTTTGATACGTAACAGTGAGCACCATAGTCCTACGGACAGACCAAATAACTAGAAACAAACGGTGGAATAGAGCATGAACAAGGTTACCACGAAACCCTAACTGGGATTACGAAAGTGTAGCTGGAGAAGAACTAATAAGAGCTAAAGAGTAACTTACATGACTCAGAGAGCGAGACTGAACTAGCTCGAAGGTGGTGAAGATCCAAACCCTAGCAGAGAGAGACGACTGCAGCTTTTAGGACAAAGGATAACTGTTTTCTGAAAGTGAGTAGAATGATTAGGGTTAGGGCAATTTGGATCCCTTTTGGACCAGCCCTAAACCCAACTGATTTGGGACAACCCTTCTAATTAAAGACAGAAATAAAGTGGGTCTTACAATTTACGATTATTATTCTATTATTGTTTAGAATAGAATGATTATAGTTTGAAACAAAATTAAATAACAATTTTCAATTATTATTTTACTCATAATTTGTCACTATAATCTCTCCTTATCTAAAAATTCAAAATTAGTTAAGATATCTTATTTAAATATTATTTTTTTATTTATAAGAAAAAATATTTCAAAATTCAATATTATCGGTTAGGATATTTTATTTTAGTTTTTCTTTTTCAATAATAGATGCGCCTAAAATATAGGTTGAATATCGTGAATAGAAAAAATATATTTTGGCAGTTCAAAAACTTTTTGTTATATTAAGTATTTCTTTTTATAAGAAAAGATTAGAAAACATTTTTTATCACACACTTTTTAATTTCTTCTATTTTATTAATTGAAATTTATAAGGCACCTGATAATATACGATATCGGTATCTATCCACGACATTCGTGCACCGTCTCTTCTTTTTGATGTTCAACAAATTAAAAACGAAAAAAAATAAAAAAATGGAATGTCGGTGAGTGCATATTTTGTTACAAAACTCCGAATTCTTTCTTAGACATGATGGATAATTATCACACTCAAAATCATGAGTTAGGAACATTTAACATTTAAAAAACTAAACTAAAAATAAAATATTTTTATAAACGTTTAACATTTAAAAATTACACAAGTAATCAAATAGAATACACACTAATACTTAAACACAAGTTTCAGCAATACAAAATGATGCCATTTATTAGTAAGTTTAAACTTAAAATAGAAGTAAGTGATAAACAATTTAGAAAAATAAAAATAATATTAGATCAACTTTTTTTTTTCTCTAGAAGAAGATTAAAGTTCAAATCTACTTGCTTATAAATTGTATATCCTCTTTGTTTAAGTTGATTTTCCTTCCACATAAGGTCGAACGTTAAGTCTATTTAGAGATCTAATTATGATTAATCTTATTGAATATGACCATGATATTTTCTCAATATATTAAATATCACGTAATTAATGAGAAAAAATACGCCAAAATTAACGGAATTTTGAGAGTCTTAACACAATCACCATCTACAATAAACAACTATTTTCTTTTTCTTTATATAAAAAGACAAGTAAGAGAAAGACATGAACAAAGAGCAAAGAACAATATTCAATACCGACTCCAGTGCTTTAGTACAGATAAACCCAAACTTTATGAAAAACTTTTTTCTGGAACAATCATATTAAGAATAGTTGTCAACAAAATTTCTTTTTTTCGATCTTTACTGGTTTTTTGAGTTTTCAAGTGTCTTTTTTCCAATTTATTTCAGAAAAGTGTAATTATACCGGGGGAAGTAAATATACAAATACTTAAATATTAGTCATTTTAATTAATTCATAATTAGAGAACTGTAACAAAATAAATGCACACTTTTACTAAATTGAGAAATTTGTTTACTTGGTGATACAAATTCTTTCTCCATTTTAGTAAAACTTTGCGTACTTCAAGAATAAGAGATTTAGCATTATTGTACTTTAGTTGTTTACTAGCTGGCACTACGTGTGTCTGTGTCTGAATCAGTTATCGGGTTTGGGCGACCTTAATAGAAACAAATCACGTATTTGTGACTAGGAATCTGAACTATTAACACATGTTCTGTCTCACACTTAACTAACCCCATCTAATCTTTAGCAACACTTTCGTTCCTTTATTAAAACCCCAACACACACTGAAGATCACAGTGTGAGAAAAATGAAATTGTGTTTACTTGTGGCGGTGTTGCTGGTCACAGTCACAGTGGTTTCTTGTGGCAATGTGAGCTACGATGGTCGCTCTCTCATCATCGATGGCCAACGCAAGCTTCTTATCTCTGCTTCCATTCATTACCCTCGAAGCGTTCCTGCGGTGACACTGCACACCACCCCTTCTTTTATTTCTTCGATGTGGGACATTACAGTTCTCTGATAAGTGATGTTGTTTGTGGCAGATGTGGCCTGGTCTTGTTCAAACAGCGAAGGAAGGAGGGGTAGATGTGATTGAAACCTATGTTTTCTGGAACGGCCATGAGCTTTCTCCTGGCAATGTGAGTAGTATGAAGTCATTTATAATTGTTTAAACTTGTTGGTAAGCATTTATTGGAGGAAATCAAGAAGTTAAAGTAGATTGAGGTTCTTTTATCACTTAAAATCAACTTATGATCATAGCTTTTGCAGTGCAGAAGTTTCTTCATTTAACTTCTTCAAAAGTTGAAGTGCATAAGTTAATTAGTTGGAAGATAATAGATACTCTTAGAGGTTATAGTGTGATGTAAAAATTTTTAAGACTTCCCCCCTCTCACTTGAAACTGTGAACTTGATGTAGTATTACTTTGGAGGAAGGTTTGATCTGGTCAAGTTTGCGAGGACTGTTCATCAAGCAGGGATGTTCTTGATTCTTCGAATAGGCCCATTTGTTGCTGCAGAATGGAATTTTGGGTGAGTTAATAATTTCTTATCGGGTTCTAAACAATTGTTACAAGTTACAGTGTCTTATGGTGGAGAAATTAAACAACATTAACCAGTTTTAAGAAGTGGATTGCAATTTCATAAATCTTAACTATAGCTGTATGTTACAGTGGTGTACCGGTGTGGTTACATTATGTTCCAGGCACGGTTTTCCGGACTTATAATCAGCCTTTTATGGTATGTATCTGTGCTTTAAATTATAATTGTAATTCATACCACCGTTTATGTACTTATTTGTAGTAAAATTACTTTGACTGCTCTAACTTTGTTGGCTCTTTCTTGGGGTTCAGTATCATATGCAGAAGTTTACAACATACATAGTGAACCTTATGAAGCAAGAGAAGCTTTTTGCTTCACAAGGGGGGCCCATAATCTTAGCTCAGGCAAGTATAACCTTAAACATTGCAATTTGTTCTCAGTGCCTCTGTTTGTATTCATAGGATGGGAATTATGGATTTGCATATGAACTACTGTTTTTGGTAGCATTACTTCAATTTTCTTGTCTACTTTGTCCTCTCAACATATCATTTAGCATCTTCACAATTTTGCAGATAGAAAATGAATATGGATACTATGAAAATTTTTATAAAGAGGATGGTAAGAAATATGCCTTGTGGGCTGCAAAGATGGCTGTGTCTCAAAATACAGGTGTCCCTTGGATAATGTGCCAACAATGGGATGCTCCAGATCCTGTGGTATGATTATACTCTCTCTTAGAGATCTTATTACAATATAAACTCAAATTAAATTGAGAATTGTAGATCTTGTTATGAGAAGATAATGAAAACTTCCAATCATTAGTAGGAAATGTCATAATATACAATATGCTGTGCTTCAAAATTCTCAGTTTTTGCTGTTTATGTGCATGATTTTTTTCTTCTTTTGAGTATCTATGTTGCTGGTCACATTTAGATGATAACCCTGCTATTCACGATTCTTTTCCAGATTGATACATGCAATTCATTCTACTGTGACCAATTTAAACCCACTTCTCCAAATAGGCCCAAAATTTGGACTGAGAACTGGCCTGGATGGTATGCTCGAACACTTTATAACTTCCCTGTAGTCCATTATTCATATTTTTCTTCAGAGATTCCATTTTATACATGTGATTTTGTACATGATGGAAATGCTTTTGTGGTGAATTTTGGCTAATAATCATCTTATTTGTTGGGCATGATTCAGAAATGTTTTTTTATCCATTTCCATTGACAATTATGTAACAAGTAAAACTGAATTTTTTCACTCGAAAATGTTTGGGGGTGTTTGGCAAATTTTGAAAAACAGAGATTTAGGTAGATTGGAGCTGGGTTATATACTAAATTTTAAGAAACCAATTCTACCTGAGCTAAATTTGATATAAAACTATTTCTCAAAAGTCAAACACATTTTCTTTCAATCTCTCTCTAGTTAAACATAAATGATCATTGGATAAGTTATACTTAAAGGATGACTCGTACATGGTGCATTTCAAGCACCGTATCTATTTACTCACCAATTGCAACTGCTCAAATCGTACATATCATATTGTGAATTTTGCAGTACTGCTAACATGTATTTGATATAGAAATTCAATATTAGGATTAGTTTTGGACCAACCTGAACCCAGTTTTGAACTAGTTTGACTCAATAAGACCTGTGTTATTGGTTCCATACTTGCACTTAATACCATTTTAAACTAGTTTTTGAAATTGCCAAACTCGAGAAACTGTAGTTGATGGATTTTAAAAACTGTGCAATAGTCTACAAGATAACCTAAATGCATCTGCCAGACTCAGACCTAGGAAAATAATAAAAATATGAAACTTTTGAAAATCTAGCCTTTCAGTTTATTTAGAACTTTAACTAAGGATGCTTTTCTTTGTCCTTCTATTTTCCCAGGATAGAGGAGTTAAAATTGAGCAATAGTTAATATTTGATTTTGATCTTGCAATACGGAATGTATCTCTCATTTAGCACTCTTCTGTCCTGGGATTTTCTATTATTTTAAGGTTTAAGACTTTCGGGGGCAGAGATCCTCACAGACCAGCAGAAGATGTTGCATTTTCTGTTGCTCGTTTCTTCCAGAAAGGTGGAAGTGTACACAATTACTACATGGTACAGTTTCTTTTTTTTTTTTTCTTTTAAATTAGACTATTTCCACTGTATTAAATAATATTAAAGGACTTTATCTGAATAATATGCTATGTCTTAATTTATTTTCCTCTTGTTGATCTCTTTCTATTATCCCTTTCGATTAGTATCATGGAGGAACAAATTTTGGACGAACAGCTGGTGGTCCATTCATTACTACAAGTTATGACTATGATGCGCCGATAGATGAGTATGGTAAGATATCTAACTAAAGTTCTTATAACGTTGTAATTAATGTATGCTCAGGTCTCTTTACCCTCCCTATACTGAAGAAAGTCCTTACTTCTTACAATCAATGCTAAATTTTACTGCTTAATAAATTTATAATATAATGACAGGGTTACCTAGACTTCCAAAATGGGGACATCTTAAGGAACTTCATAGAGCTATCAAGTTATGCGAGCATGTACTGCTTAATGGGAAACCGGTTAATATCTCCCTTGGTCCTTTTGTGGAGGTATCTTCCTTCCATCAAATATTGAGGACTATTTATATTGTCTCTTGTTTAGTTATGAATCATGTTCGAGATTCATATTGACTAAGAATAAGGTCAAATTATAATATATAACTGGACTGTAAAACTCATCTTACAAGTTGGTTCTGTGAGGTTCATTTAAATATAAACCCATCAGATGGTATCATAGCCATCCCATGATGGAGAGATAGAGCGATACGTTTTTTTGTGTTATTAGTTAACGATGTCATTAGACATAAACCAAGTTTTTCTTTTTTCTTTTTGCATACTAACAGGACTTTCTATGGTAAGGTATGATAATTTCTTGAATTGGGGTCCACCCTGTACTTAATCCATTCATCTGGTATTCTAAGCCATTTTATACTAACCATTGTATTGCATTTGCAGGCTGATGTCTATACTGACTCATCCGGAGCATGCGCTGCCTTTATTTCTAATTCTGATGATAAAAATGATAGAACAGTGGAATTTCGGAATACATCATATCAGTTGCCAGCTTGGTCAGTTAGCATTCTTCCTGATTGCAAGAATGTAGTGTTCAACACAGCGAAGGTAGGTTATTGTTGTTCCTACGTGGTTGACATCATTCCTTAATAATGTATTTACATAGAAATCATCATTGAGGGCTTGGTTTAAATTTGTAACATTGCTATAATTTTAGTGATGCCAAAGATTGCATTGGAACTCTGGTCTTGAAGTTCCTCTAAAATTAATGAAAAATTTGGAGGTTGATGATAAAAACAGAATTTGACTTACACCTAAAACAAAATCTTATCAATCCTACTATTAGCTGTTAAAGTTTTGATGTTTAGATCTATGGAATCAACTACCCATGAAACTGAAATTGATACTTGCATGGCCTAAATCACTGACATAACGAGAACTTTCTCTGTACTAGAAATTATCATCATAATTATTTCCCCCGTTTTCTGTTCACTCCAATCATATTAACAAATGTGACGAATTATTATTGCATTGATCTATTTATATACTTCTTTTGGTCATTGCATTTAGTCATGAAATTTTCTACAGGTTAATTCCCAGACAAATGTAGTTGCAATGATTCCTGGAAGTTTGCAGCAATCAAATAAAGGTGTAAATTCTTTGAGATGGGACATTGTGAAGGAGAAACCAGGAATCTGGGGGACAGCAGACTTTGTCAAAAATGGTTTTGTTGATCTCATCAATACCACCAAAGATACTACTGACTACCTATGGCATACCACAAGGTTTGTCTTAGTTAGGATAAAAAATATTTTAACTGCACATGTCGATCAGTTAAAAGGAATAAGGATAAAAGATTCACATGCCTATGCATAATATTGCACTAGTATTATTTAAATTTCTTTAATAACTAATCCCTATAAAAATGTAGAGTTATGCATTAAATACCTGTATCTTTGATGAAGAAAATATTATGAACATTTTGATGTGGCTAAAGCATGGGGAAGGTAACGATTTATAGGAAAATACTAACACTTGGAATGAGGAATCAGTAATGGTACACCAGTAGTTAAAGTAAAAAAGTTGTGACTTCCACATTGTCTTAAGTCTACTAATTTCCAGAATTGCTATCAGTAAAAGGTAAATCTGGATGTCAATGACTTCTTATGGTTTTATGATATATGGATAAAATTATATTTTTATGCTCCATTCCTTCCTAGTTACCTGTAAACTTTGACAAACATGCTTAATATCTCTCTGCTTGGACATTCGTTTTGCTATAGGCTTTAGAACTCGTATGGACAGATTTTAGTTAGAATTGTGCTATATTATCAATGCTGCTCCTTTTCATAATCAATTATAAACTCATTTGTATAGTGTAATATACATTAACTTGTATAATTTATTAAAGTTTATTTTAAATGTGATCAATGCTCAATTTTCTATTGATGGCAGTATATTTGTTGGTGAAAATGAAGAGTTCTTGAAAAAGGGAAGCAAACCAGTTCTTCTAATTGAGTCTACAGGTCATGCTCTCCATGCTTTTGTGAATCAGGAATATCAAGGTTATCTTCTGATAGATAATACTTTATATTTTATTAATCAACTATCATTATGTGTTCCTGTCAGAATTGAGTCCGTATGAAATTCATTACTTTTTATCTCTTGTTATTTGGCAATTTTATCCTTTCTCTCTTTAGGTACTGGTACTGGAAATGGAACACATTCACCATTCACTTTTAAGAATCCCATCTCCCTCCGAGCAGGGAAAAATGAAATTGCTTTGTTGTGCTTGACAGTTGGCTTGCAGGTGAATTCCTCTGCTTAGAATTAAAGCAAGCATTTTCTCGGTTTCTTTTACTTTTTTTTTATGTGAATGAGGCTTGTGCCTAATATACCCCAACCTGGGAAGAGATTAAGCAATTGTTGTAACTCCTAAGAAATAAATTTCTCATCATGCTACATTTTCTATTATGGTTCAGACAGCTGGACCCTTTTATGACTTTGTGGGGGCAGGACTCACAAGTGTGAAGATTAAGGGACTGAACAATGGGACAATAGACTTGTCTTCATATACTTGGACTTACAAGGTATCTTTTCCCACCCACTATCTTTGAAATGCTGCTCAATTTTATATAGACCCTTGATAGGGTGGAAATTTATCTTTCATGATTTCTCAGATTGGAGTGCAAGGAGAACACCTAAAGCTATACCAGGGAGATGGGTTGAATAATGTGAGTTGGACATCTACTTCAGAACCACCAAAAATGCAGCCATTGACATGGTACAAGGTAATGAATTCAAATTATGAATACATCTTTCGTTTAGTTTGTGTTTCTTGGTGAAGTATCTTTTAAAATTCTTGGCCTTGCAGACTATTGTGGATGCTCCACCTGGAGATGAACCAGTTGGGTTGGATATGTTACACATGGGCAAAGGTCTAGCCTGGTTAAATGGAGAGGAAATAGGAAGATATTGGCCTAGAAAAAGTGAATTCAAGAGTGAAGACTGTGTGAAGGAATGTGATTACCGAGGCAAATTTAATCCCGACAAATGTGACACTGGTTGTGGAGAACCAACACAGAGATGGTAAAACTATTGACAAAAATTTATCTTGGTAGGTCTCAAGAGTTATGCACCATTCTTCTTGTTTTAATGAAACATTTTGCATTTCCTATGTATCAGGTACCATGTTCCACGATCCTGGTTCAAGCCATCAGGAAATGTTCTTGTTGTTTTTGAGGAGAAAGGTGGAGAACCAGATAAGATTAGGTTTGTGAGACGTAAAATATCTGGAGCATGTGCCCTTGTTTCTGAGGATTACCCCTCCGTTGGACTCCTTTCTCAGGGTGAAGATAAAGTACAGAATAACAAAAACATTCCTTTTGCCCGTTTGACCTGCCCCAGTAACACTCATATATCTGCTGTGAAGTTTGCTAGTTTTGGAACTCCCTCTGGATCATGTGGATCTTACCTCAAGGGAGATTGCCATGATCCCAATTCTAGCACAGTTGTTGAGAAGGTATATCCCTTGTTTTCCCTTGTTTCTTACTCTGACATTTAAAGTCAAAAATTATCTTCACTCTCAGCTGTCTGTCTTTTTCTTTTATAGAAAGATGTTTCATGCAGTGTTTTAGTAATTGTTTGTTTGTTATTTTATATTGAAATATTTTATAGTACTGATAGATTTCCTTAAACTTCGTTGTTGTTGTTGCAGGCGTGCCTAAACAAAAACGACTGTGTCATAAAATTAACTGAAGAGAATTTCAAAACCAACTTGTGTCTTGGTTTAACAAGGAAACTTGCAGTGGAAGCGGTTTGTAGTTGATTAATATTAATATTATTGCTATCAATTCCGGAGGAGCATTGCATTACACTATTTATTTTACCACCTTGGCTGCATCAAAAATCAGATGAAAATTTTGCTTGTATTAGTATTGATATTATTGACATGGTCTCATGTAAAATTTATGGCAGGGAAATCTGCTATGAATGCCTTTATCTTTTAATTAATTTGGATTTCATATGCATTGAGAATCAATGCATTTTGGGAGAACATAATCTCCGGTGAAAAAAAACTGCACTCCTACGATCTAAGTGTTAAATTTTTTAAAATTTATATTTTATAGTTAAAATTATTATTTAAAGGAAATTATTGAAAGGTTGGGATCTTATGGAGTGGTAATGTCAGAGGAGTGACATCATTCACACAAGGCTATGAAAACTATATAGCATGAATATTGATACATGAACTCAGAAAATTTTGACACGTGTAATTTCTAAAAGACACAGATATAGGGATTTATATATCATGAATTATTTAAATTTACACTCAAGAATTATGTATTCAAAATTATCAATAAAGAATATTATTTAAATATAATAATATAAACATATTGTCACCTAATATAAAAACAAGATATTAAATAAAAATGTATATATATAGACGAGTATATCCTTACAACTAGGTTGAGGATGTTTCAGTTTAGATTAAAAGGCACGTGTGCTATTGTTGTAACATGAAACCATTTAGGCAAAAGTACAAATCACATAATGTGATTAAAGATAAGTAAACATATTAAGAAAATCTTAAGATGACCTAATCTTGTAAAACCTAGGTCTAATAATTAAGGTCTATTAAGGAAGTATAAATAATACTATTTACAAGGTAAGTGATGTATCTCATTTTATTGCAACCTTCTTATTTACTGCAGCTGTTAACTTAAGCGTCAAAGTGTTTTTGCAGATTCTCTTGTCGACGTGGTCTCTACAATTCTCATTGGAAGAGAACATCTCGATAGAAGCAGCGAAGAAGACTAGTAACTTAGAGAACATATTGAAGAGTAGACCCAATGTTGACTTAATACATCTCGACTCAAATAGAAGATTTGCGTCCTTTTGGTTACATTTAGGCCTAGTAGGAACATTGGCGTCCACCATGGGGCCAAGTTAGATTGATACACATGGTGTACACTAAGAACATGGTGAGTGACGGATGAAAGTTTGCAAGTAGCAAAGACCAACTAGATGGCAATGATGTTGGCATTGCAGTAAGAGTTGACTAAACTACAAGTTGAGAACGCTAAGATGAAGCGGAAACTTGGAAGTGGCGATGAAGAGAAGGATCCACCTCGACCAAGCAAAACTCATGTGACATCCCTACCCATAGTCAGGGAGACAATAGAGGAAAGTGTGTAAAATTCCAATCTTGCACAGTCGGAACAACAGATACCTCCACCCTACTACAGCATTTACGCAAGCACTTGTTTGTTGACGACGTAATGGAGGCACCATTGCCACAAGGCGGGAAGATTGTAACCATAGACAAATATGATGACACAACTGGTCTTGGTGAGCATATGCATGTGTATCTTACATAATTTAGTCTTTACACCACCGAGGATGCGATTTTTGGCAAGGTGTTCACTACCTCCCTCAAGGGCGCAAGTCTCAGTTAGTTCACCCAATTTGCTCCTTTCTCCATATATTGCTTTGACACTTTGATCATCCAATTTGGTTGCTACATCTAAGCCACATAACCTTACCTCGTTGGCGCTAATAAATATTTACCAAGAGAAGGGAGAACCCCTACGAGTGCTCGTGGAACGTTTCGGCAAGCTTGCCTTTAGCATCGTCAACCTTAGTCCCCGAAGTTGCATTGCACCAAATGGTAACAACCTTGAGATAGGACCTTTCGCTGATAGCCTTTGCAAGAAGCCAACATCCATCATGGTCGAGTTGAGACTAAGAGTTGCCAAGTATATGCATATGGAAGAATTGAAAGACTTTAAGAATAAGATCAAGGTTGAAGACAACATCATAGAGAAGAAGTAAGATAGAGAAGGACTCGCCAAGGGTCCTCTGAGAGATCTTGGCCTCCTCTCCCCCAAAATCATAAGGATTCACCAAGTATACCTTGTTGAGTACTCCTAGGTCTCGAGTTCTTAAGGAAGCTTTGCACGCTCAGCTTATCACTCCTTATAAGAAGACTCACATAGAGACTTCCTCTACTAGATTGACCTTGTCAATGCAGAAAGTCCTTGCTTAACTAAGGAAGACTCATTGAAGATCCAAATAGAGACTTTCTTTACTAGACTGACTCTGTCAATACAACAAGTCCTTGCTAAGAGCCTGGTTAGCCAAGGTAGACTCATTGAAGATCCAAGTAGAGACTTCCACTATCATGAAAAAAAAAATTGAAGCCAAAGAGGGATGAAATGAAAAAATTGAAAAAGGGTAAAAGAAAAAAAATTGTAGAGATACAAAAGTTATACAGGTGCTGGAAAAATATGTTTGTATAGAGATAACGAAGGTCCTCACATTGAAGGCAAAGAGGGATGAAATGTAAAAGGCCCATGTCACCAATTCATCACAAAACTTAAAAGGTCATTTCTTTTTTTTACATCCCCACAGTTTCCATGTACACTGCATGCTTAGTGGTTGAAAGACCAAACTGTCTCTTTTGCAGTTGTCGCTCTCATGCTATCGTAAAGTCATATTAAAAAATACTAAAATATACAATATAAAAGTTAAAAGAAAAAAATTCATATTACAGAACATGAGATTACCCATGAGAGTAGAGAAAACTTTCAAATTACAAAATTTAAATGTAAACAACTATTTCTGTTGATTTTACTTGACTTAAGTGAAATTAATCGATTGAATAACAATTCAACTGATTAAATACATTCATATCAAAACTATATGCAACAAGCCTTTTAACTTGTTAAAAACTTTTTTAACAGGTTGAAAAAAGACAAACATAAGAGAAAAGACATTTATCTTATATCGTATAGTCTACGAATACAATACAATATTCAAGCTTTGAGATCTTCATAATTGTTCCAGATGCAACAGGTCACAAGCTTGATCAACAACGAATCACTTCAATTCTTCATTAAGTCTTCATCAATCTCACATGATCACATGTACTAGTTTCATCAAATTTATGCACCAAAGGTCACTTGTGCAAACAATTTATTTACTGATGATGAAAACAGAAAGAGAAAAGACAACAACTTAAGATAAGCAAAAAGAAAGGAAAAAGAAAGAACGATCAAGAGATACGCAACATAAGTATTATGATACCAGGGGTGGATCTTAGTATGGTTTGAGGGGGCCATGGCCTCCTAAATTTTTTTAAAATTTTAAAAAAATATATGTAGTATATAATAAATAATAATATTTAATGTTAATAAATAATTAAAATATAAAATTAAATATAATAAAGAATACAAAAAAATTATTGAGATATTTTTTTAATTCTCTCTTATTGTCTTTTAAGTTTCTCACATATTGTATTCATCTTCCACTCTTGAATGTCTTCTTTGGTTTCTAAAAAAAAAATAAAGTTATATACATAAGTAAAATCGGATATATAATTATTAGAATAATTGTTGGAGACTCCAATGGTGGATATACTAGTATGATAATTTATATGATATTTTTGCTTGCATTGTATTGTTTGGTCTACGTACAAGAACTTTTAACATTCAAGATTACGTAGGATTATACACAAAAGATCCTTAGTATTTTTTTATGAGTGGAAGAAAAAGTTATGTATTATATGTTTTCTATAATTTTTTTTGATTGTGACTTTATTTTATATATATATATATATATATATATATATATATATATATTATTAATTACGTCTCTCAATTTTTGATTAGATTTTGATAAATTATTTTTTAATCTTAATTTTTGTTTAAATAAGTATATTAATTAAAAATAAAATAAAATATTTATTTTTTTAATGTATTTTTTTAACATGATAAAAGGGAAGATATTCAGGAGATGAAAACAATAAACTTTATCTATTCATATTTTTCAAGCATGATATTGAACAAAAATATACAAGAAAATTTAAATACTAAATTATATATATTTTTATTATATTAATGATAATGATCAAATATTTAATCCCTTTACTATTTTTTTTGTCGCGAATATTAGGATAGCATGACCATGGTTGAATCACACATAAACGCAATAATTCGTGAAGGAGACAAACTGATATTGGTATGCTTGATGAAATATAAAATGAATAGAGAAGAATCATAAAGGAAGAACAGAATAAACTGTGAATAAAAAAGGTAATATTAGAAAGAGAAAGAGAATCACATATAAATTGGACTTCATGCAGCGCATAAAGAAGCCCACGCACCCATGACCTTCAAAATGGATACGATGGCGCTAAGCGGAACAACACACCAGCAAGCGAAGCTAGTGGAAATCACGTATCAATTTTCATATCTTGGCATTTGTTATTTTGAAGCTTGATTATTTTATTTTGACACACTTCACATATCAATTCTCCCCTTATCATCCGTGAAGAAGTGATCAAGACCATTTGTGAGAGCAGAGGTGGAGGTCAACGAGGCCTTCAAAATGTTGATACACTGCACAAACAAATTACAAGGAAAAAAAACCTAATTAATAAATCAATATATAATTGAAACTTCAAAAAAAGTAGGGTGACGACGTAGTTGATAATAAAAAAAAAAAAAAGAACTATATTTACTTACCTCCTTAAAGCCAATGACAACATTTTTTTCCTTGAGGTCACTCAAAGGAGTTTTCGAACAATTGATTAAATTTAAAACTGAAGTTGTAGAAAACGGTGCTACCACCAAATCATCCGTAACCAGGTACGTTTGTGGGCCCTTCACATAACCGAAACCATATAAAAACATCTGTTCATACCATACTGTTGCTGTAACAGGATAATAACGTCGATCATTTTTGACACACGACATATTCACAGTACTATCTCCACTCGAAAAATCCACATAGTCTGTGCAGAACTTGTAGTGATTTGGGTGGAAAAATGGAAAAATCGGGTTGATCAATGTGACATATGATACCAAGGAAGGATCAATGAGTCTCTTCTTTACTTCCTCTGACATCCAATAAATGTTTCCTTCTAAATCAACAATGCTCTTGTATAGTTTATCGATGCATCCCAAGGAACAGTTTCCTCCAAGAATTCGTATAACTCCTCCTAGAGGAAAAGTCAGAAAACTTAAAATCATGTCTGCAAAATGATTATCCCCTTGAGCATACAATAATTTGCCATCTGATTTTCTTATGACTAGATTCAATGAGATTTCGATGTTCTTGTCGTATTCAACACTACATAACGAAAACGTTGACCTCTCGAGTATCGGTTTCTTTTCTGAAAGCAAATATGTCAGGCATGACTTGGAAATCAAAGAGCACTTTAGAAGATCCAGTATCTGTATAAAATACTGATCAATCAGATACGAAATATTCATACAAATTGGCGTATGTAAATAAAGCAAATTACAAACAGAAAAGAATATTATAGGAAACGTAAAATGTAAAACAAAACCTTTTCCTTTGTGACATTCACAGTCATTTCCTTGACTTCACTTGGGTCTTTTATTCCTGAATTTTGGAGCACTGCAAGGTTCAGTTTACTCACAGAGTTTGGTATGACAACTAAATCATCAGTGATGACAAAAGTCGCATTGTCGTTAACAAATCCACTGAATGAATGTTTCAAGAAAACACGGGTCAAAGGACTCCCACAAGAACAGTTTAGTTCAGTTTTGAAAGGGGCCAAACGGTGATACCCTGGATCAGACTTGGAACATATGAAATACTCTTTGGACTCAGGATCATCAATGTTAAGCTTAAGAGTGTTGCAATAATCTTCAGGTATGTTCCTAGGTTGCACCAACAATTGTTTGAATCCCTGTGTACAGAAACAGTGGTTGTCGAGATTTTGCACACTATGATAGAGTGAGTGCAGACAACCAATTGTAAGTGGTTCAATGTTAGAGTCTTTTTCTACGAGTCTTGCAATGGTTCCTAAAGGCAGCAATAAGAAGCTGAACAAGATATCCACAAAGTCTTTATTTGCTTCGGCAAATATGACTTTGTTCGTATATTTGTTCACCAGAAGTTTCAATGGCACTTGCACATCCGCTTCACTAGTAGTAGCAGTAGCCATGCTAGCAAGCACCGAAAGTTAAAGAAGAAAATCAGATTCGTAAAATAAGGTGGAACCCTATACTAAACTTGAAGCAACTCGTTTAAGTTAACTCTTGCCAGATAACTTGAAAAATCACATATATAACAGTCGAGTTCACAATCATCATGGTTAATTTTGAAAACATTGGCCATTAATTATGCCATGTTCTTGAAACTAGCACTATTTTGAATTCTTGGATAAAAAGATAGGCGTGACATAGTTACGTTTGCATATTGGATGCATATGCGGTGTTAATTGGGCACTATTTCCACTGCAATTCTCTTTGTTTCTATGCATTTACTCGTGAACGTAAACACTAGAAAAAGTGCAGAAATCAACACAAAAATTGGAAAACAGAAAACGAAAATAAAAATATATTTTATATTATAATAAAATTTGCGAAGAAAGGGATTATAATTAATTATACAATTCAGTCTAATCGATCATATAAATATAAATGTTTTAGAAATATATTTTAATATATATATATATATATATATATAATAAAACCAATAATTGAATTAAAAATATTAAATAAGTAGTGAAATAAAATAAATGTAATATTTTGTTAATATGTATTTTATATTAAAGGTTTAAAAATACATTCGGTCCCTATTTTTGTTGATTTTATTCAATTTGGTCCCTATTTTTCGTTTTATGTTCAATTAGGTTCTCATTTTCGTCAAATTGTGATTAATTTGGTCTTTTTCACTAACGATGTTTAAATAGTTAACGTTTTTGAACCGTACATGCCACGTGTCAGCTCCTGGTTTTTTTGATTTTCTTTTTAATTTTTTTGATATTTTTTAATTTTTTTTTAATTTTTTTTAATTTCAAAAAAAGTGTCCACGTGTCAAGTCACAATTGTGTCACGTGTCAATTTAAGAATATAAATATTAGAAAAAAAATTAATAATTATATCCTTATAATATTTTAAATAATTATATTCTATTTAACAATTAAATATAAGAATTTATTCAATTTATAATTAAATTTAATAATTTATAATTGAATTTAAAAAATAATAAATTCAAAGGTCAATTTTAGAAAAGATATTAATATAATTTGTATAAAAGATATTAA
>Ga0214543_1001070_pt1 | contig 51107 bp, 25 predicted proteins | sample CNSS2metaG_FD_160094 | JGI IMG/M metagenome (GOLD analysis project Ga0214543, IMG submission 160094) | Root nodule microbial communities from cowpea collected in UCLA plant growth center, Los Angeles, California, USA - CNSS2 | ecosystem: Host-associated > Plants > Roots > Nodule | place: USA... | reverse complement strand
CACAGTATTCGTACCAGAGGTTGAATTGTTGTTGTTCTCTTTCCCGCAATAAATATTGGAGAAACGAAAGTGGATTGAGTAAAACAAGTAGAAGCAGATAAGAAGAAAGGAAAGTGGTGGAGGCAAAAAGTCAGAGGTAATCAAAGAGATTTGAAATGAGAAGGCATGTATGTCTGGCTCTGTCAAGTAAGAAGAATCTAACATGGGGTGGCCACGACAAGAAACACAAAGTTCAGTGCATAAGTGACACTATATCCTGAAAGAACAACCCCACATATCACACAAACTACCCAACCAAACCCAAAAGACCACCCTTCTAAAAGATAATTTGTTCCTCATCTTTGGCAGCCTCTTAAGCTACAAAACAAAAGCATTCACGAAATATGCAACAGTCCAAGTTGTCCATCTTTCACAAAAAATAAATAAATAAAGTTTGGAAAGAAATAATAATTGATTTGTGACTTTAAAGTGAGGCTTTTAAAGTGAATAATAATAATAATAATGAGCTTCTTTATTAGTAGTTCAGTTCCGGCTTCAAAGCATGTAATAAAGTAAAATCATGTTCTGTTAAAATGATGGCCCCTCACACCACACTCTCACCCTCTCTCTCCGTGTTTTCAGTGTCCCTGTGTCAATGTATGCATGCAGTGTCTAGCAGACGACGCTGGCTAACGTGGAGGTCGTGGTGGCTGGGAAAAGAGCACACAGAATTAAACACAGAGGAGGCAAACCCTCACGTAAAAGAGAGAAATCGAAGGAGGAGGCCCTCTGCCAACGCCGGCGAGGCGCGCCTGTGGTGGTTGTTGTGGTGGTTGTATGTGATGGCCATAGACTTTGAAAAAGAAGGAACCATTGTGGCAGTGCCAGTGATGGAGAAGGGCGCGGAACAAACCCTCACACGTTACAAAAAAAAATAACTACATGACAAAAAAATTTAAGTCAACTGAGAACCAGATCTTAACGTGCTATTCCGTTTGACAAGTGTCAATTAAAATTAACGGAGTTTAAAATTGAGGACTAATTTTATTCAATTCAAAACGTCAAGGACTAAAATAGTGCAAACGTTAGGTGAGGGACTAAAACCAAAAATTAGCAATAGTTGAGGGACGAAAAACATAATTAACCCAATATATAATTAATGAGAATGATCATGTAAGATTATCGATCTTTAATCAATATTTTAGGTGTAAACTTAGCTCTACTCATGGTCTATCTTGTTCAATACAAGGAACGCATCTTCAATCACAAAAATGAACTGATTAAGATATTCTAAGTAATTTTTCAAACTTTCAAAGTGCACTTACAAGATTTAATATTCAAGGTTGTGATATGTTGTGAAAAAGCCTTATGCTTTGCTTTTAATGTGATATTTTTGTAAATTCTTTCCTTGAAGTTTGTCTTATTGTTTTATGTGTGTTAGTGCATATCTTTTTTGTGTGATCAATAACTTATTTGAGTTGATATACTCTTATTAATCAAGAGTTGATTGGACTTATATCCTTTTGAGTGTGTTTAAGTGTTGATTAGTTGTTGCTTTTTGTCTTAAGTTTGTAATTGTTAAGCAAGTGCTTTGTACAAACCTTTTGAAGATAATAGAACCAATTATTCTAAGATTGAATAAGTAAGAGTAGATATAGAATCATTTGATATGAACCTTCTTATGCAATCATTCTATCTTTGCTTTGTGATGTAACCCAATCTTTTATCATTGTTAATTCCTAATTTAACTGCATTTAATTTTTCAAATAGAAAGTTTGTCTAAAGCAACTTAAAGAAAATAATTAATCACCTCTTAATTTACTTAAACCCTAAATCCTTTTCTAACACAATGGATTGTTTTATAGATGATCCTCTTTCAAAGCTTATTTACCACATGTATTGTGTAGGACTTGCACATCTTGGTTTATATTGGACTTGTCGTTCTCAGCCAAGATGATCCCCTAGTGCATCTGGACCAAATATATGATTGTTTCCTAAACTCCTTCCGTTTTTTCTATCACTTGGTGATCTTTAGATACAAGGTCTGATACATCTTAGCCAAGGTAACCTAATACATCTTAGTCAAAGAAACTAAGGGTGTGAGACGAGAACAGCTCAGAGAAGACTTGCTAGCTTCAACAAGGCAATAATAAGTGTGATTAACATTACGACAGTTACAACAAAGCTTTCATTAGCATTTATGAAGGGATATAAATGTTCCTAAAGGTAATAAATTATAGTTAGGTATATCAAGATGACTCAATATCACGCAAAAGGTATCTTAATCTTCATACTATCAATGTAATTATTATATACTTCTTGTCCCTGACTTGAGCGTTGAAGTACTTGCAAGTACCCCACCCTCACTCTCTTCAAGGAAAAGGTACTCCAAAAGTGTTGTAGGAGTTCATGAAGTAGGAGATCAAGACCTTTTAAAGACTACTCAATTACATATACGAACATTGGCACCCACCGTGGAGTCGAGGTGTACTTGGAAGGAATGGTATGAAGTAGGAAAATAATATATCAAGATGTAGCATTACAAGAGATGTGAGAATAAATGTGTCAGGAAATGCAGAAACAGTTAGAGGAGATCATACGAAAAAATACAATAGAGGTCAATACTCTGCGGGAGTATAATCAAAGAATGCAGAAACAGTAGGAGGAGGCATCCTGATGCACAAAGGTGTTGCACAGACAACAAACAGAGGAAGAAAGAGATACTACATGGAGAGAGGGGTCACGAGTGAACACAATGACTAATCAAACTTTTTGTGGAGTAGAAACATCAAGGCGACATCCCTTTGTAGATGGGGTAATCGATGTGGAACTCCTCTGGAAATGGAAAGGTCTCACCATGGACCGATATGATGGTGGCGCTGACCTAGATGAGCATGTGGATATTTTTGCCACACAAGTTAGGATGTATACAATTGATGATGCCATTTTTTGTTGTGTATTCCCAATGTCTCTCAAAGAATCGACTTTGATTTGGTTCACTCAACTCCCATCTCGTTTTATAGATTGCTTCAAAACATTGGTTACATGTTTCATAATCAAGTTTGCCACCAATAAACCTCATCACCTCACCTTTCTAGCTTTAGTCAACGTTCATCAAGAAAGGGGAGAATCCCTACAAGTGTACATGGAGCGCTTCGGCAAGGTCGCCCTGAATATATGCAACCTTAACCTCTAAGTGCATCATTCCCACAACTTCAATTTTTATCTAAGTTTGAGTTAGGAAGCTTCATATGACAAGATGATCCCTCTCATAACTTCAATTTTTTATCTAAGTTTGAGTCAGGAAGCTTACCGAGATGATCCCTCCCACAACTTCAACTTTTATCTAAGTTTGGGTCAGGAAGTTTCATATGCTGAGATAATCTCACTCATAACTTCATTTTTTGTCTAAGTTTGGGTTAGGAAGTTTCATGGGTCAAGATGATCCCTCCCATAACTTCAATTTTTTTTCTAAGTTTTGGTTAGGAAGCTTCATCTGCCAAGATGATCCCTCCCATAACTTCAATTTTTTATCTAAGTTTGGGTCAAGAAGCTTCATCTACTAAGATGATCCCTCCTATAACATCAATTTTTATCTATGTTTGGGTCAGGAAGCTTCATTTGCCGAGATAATCCTCTCATAACTTCAATTTTGTTTAAGTTTGGGTCAAGAAACTTCACTACTAAGATGATCCCTCCCATTACTTCAATTTTTATCTAAGTTTGGGTCAAGAAGCTTCATCTACCGAGATGATCCTTCCTATAACCTTGTATATAAATACCAAATTTTTTAGATTTCCAAGAGTTACGCTCAGAGAAGTTGGGATTTTTCTTTGTTCATAACATTGAGTTAATTCATAGTGTATTTTTTTCATTATTTTCAATGCTGAGATTTTTCTTCAGACTTTACACATTGATGATCAACTTGCTTGTATCCGAAATTTGTCTTAACACGTTTTCTAGTTGGCAACTTATCACCATGGTAGGTGATTGAAATCCACAAAGGACATCCATTTGATCTTGAGTACAAGCACACATAATCTCGACATAAGACTCTTGTTGCATTACGTGCAACAGCGAGCCTGGGGGCTAGTGCATTGTTTATGACCATGATCATCTGGATCACCACTATGACCATATTTGTTACTATTGCCTGAATCATCTCATTCACCATTATGTATTGTGCTACATAAGATCGAGATAATCTCGGCCAAGGTAATATCAACACCAAGGGGATTGGGCTCATCCTAGCCAAAAGCATAATAACTATATGTGTGTAAGGATCATGTCAGCTTTAAGATTACTAGCACCATGTCAACCTCGATAAAATGTCACAAGGCCCAATATATATCAGCCTACGGGGAATTGAGTATATCTCAACTTACACACCACTACCGATGTAGGGAATCAAGTATATCTTGGCCTGCACACCATTACCAATGCGAGGAATCGAGTATATGTCGACCTATGCAGCTATTGTACATTATGTTCATTAGATGGGTAGGGGCCATTGGATCTAAGGTCGATGGTATATCGATAAAGAACATTAGCCCTATTTTCAATTATCATCACAAGGGAATAAGACTCTTGTTACACTTTGTTTACTTTTAGACCACATTGAACTAGTCCACATATATAAAATTGTGGCCTAAACATTGAAATGACCACAAATATATAATTGTGGCTTAAAACTACTAAAGGCCACATTTTATAAATCATTGATTATTTAGGTAACTTTTTTTAAAGGTTGCCCATAAAAAATGTGGGCAAAATAATAAAATTGTGGCTTCTTCCTTGTGTTGTTTCCTTATCAGTTATACTATATATACACTATGAATATTTTTCATACTTATAGATTAGGCAACGTTGGCATGACAACAACTAGAAAACCATTGCGTAAAATAGGAATAAGCCATAATTTTTTTATTGTTGCTTATGTAGTGAGTTTTATTTGCCTTAAACCTAGAGAGCATACAAAAAAAAATGTCTATTTATTTTAAGCAATATGGTAGAAAATGTTGATAGTTATAGGCAATAATTGTTAAAATATGGATAGTTTAGACTCCATTTTTTAAATTGTGATAATTTAACTTTAAATATTTTTAAATTACCATCATGTGACATAATTAAATTATTGTAAGATGGATCAATTGTCTTATGGTGGAGGGTAGCTGAGCCAAGTCACAATCAAATCATGACATTTTGGTTGCTACAATCTTAAAAAGAAAGAGTTTCACTTTAATTATTAGTTATAGCTTTTGGCTTAATAGTAAACGCTCAATCCAACAATTGGTATCAGAGTTAAGGTTACGAGTTTGATTCCCAATGAGACAATTGTTCAGGGAGAGATTAAATAATTATGTTTTAAACATAAACATAATCATTGCCTAAAAGAATACACAACATTTTAAATTGTGTTGCATAAAACTATGAAATAACATGTTGTCTATTATTTTCTTATAAGGCAATGGTTTTCAAAACATTTGTGGCCTTAGTAAAAAAACCATTGTCTTTTAGCAATGGTCACGGCTGTATACTCCATGGTTAGAAAACTATAGTAAAATTGTTGCCTAAATTTAAGACCACGGTTTTTTTACTTTAGGCAACATTTTTAGGTTGTTGTTTAAACTACAAAATTGTGTAGTATGCATTTTGTAGGGTCTGATATATTTCAGCCAAAATGGGTCCGGTATATCTCGACATAGGGGGTGAATACATCTCGACTACCATGGTTATTTGGCATTAAATGTTGAAGTTAAGTAGCCTATTTTGGAAGCCATGCACATCTCAGCCTGTAACATCCTTACTGGAAATTACTTAAATAAAATAAATAAATAATAATTGAAACTCAAACATCATAATTTTATTATTCCCAAATGCGGGAAAATTTGAAAATTCATACAACACTCTTAAAATTCAAATTAGAAAACTCCATAAAAACCATATTCGTTTACAAGTTCTAAAAAATGAACTAAATGAAAACTAAACTTGTATATAAATGCAATTCAAATCCCATGCGAGCCCTATCTCTGTCTCTAGGCATCACCAGCATCACTTGGAATATCATCTGCTCTCGTGTGACAAGTCACACGATCATCGCCAAACACAAACAAAAAGGGTGAGCCTATAAATAAATAACATAATAGTTAATAAAATCAAGATGCACCCAACTATTTTATTCTAGATAGTTCTTAGCCAAGACCTTAATACCCCAAGCCTTTTCAACCTGCAAGTCACACAAATAATTGACCATGGACTCAGGATATATGATGCTTCCACGAACCTGCTCGTTCGTGGTCTTATCTCTACGAAGCTCCCTACTCGTAGTCCAACTCTACGGACCTCCCCACTCGTAGTCTAACACACGTGATCCACCAGCTACGAACCTCCCTGTTCGCAACAGCTCTCTAGTATGAGCACGAAACATACGAACCTCCTCGCTCGTATCCCCACACGAGAGCATCATGTCATCACGTGTTCATCACCAGCCTTGATCCTACCCGCTCATGACACAACATCTCCTGATCCAAGTCTCACATCGCAACATAATAATGAAAGCAAGAAAAGTTCCTGGTTGCAGCGCTATCGCTTGCCGCTGCCTAAGCACCGCTAGGCGAAAATCCAGTACAGACCGCCTGGCGGATATCTTTCGCCGCCAGGCGCCAGGCCCAAAATACTTCAATGTTTTTCCCTCTATCGCCTGGTGGTTCGCCACTCCCCGCTAGGCGCCACGCGACCTAAGGATGCCCCTAGTACCCGTTTTGCCTAACGACTTCACTTGTGCCGCTAGGCGTTGTATCAATAGCATGCCAGCTACTGGTTTAGCACTCTATAACCTGATAGAATTCATTCCAAACTTATGCAAAGACACTAACTTGTACTCAATATTAGTGTCTAACTCTAAGTACATTACCAAGCACAATTGATTCAGTTAGATCTATTCACAGACATAATTCCATTCATCTAACTCAAACCTAAAGCTAGAATTTAAAATCAACACCCTCATTGACCATATGCCACTTATAACTTAGATAACCCTTCTCTATAGTCGTATTAAAGATTCCAGTAAGTTAAATGTCCTATTTTACCATTATTATCCTATCCTCAAACCTTTAATCCATATGATCAAAACTATAACATTCCATGTACAAAAGAACCAAAATTCTCAACCTTTCCATTCCAACTCGGCTACTTCTTTATCTCCATATTATTACATCATCAGGAAATGCTCAGGCCTCTCGTTATATCCATTTAATATGAGCACATCATTTTATTTCATACATTGACTTGTTCATAACATACCCCATTTTGATTTTTATCTCATTAGAACATGCATAATTTGATTCCAATTTCACTCCCAAAACCTCACTGCGAACCATCCAACTTAAATTCACGATACAACATCGATTCACTATGGTCGCCTGGCGGCCAACAGGGTGCCGCCAAGCGGTGCATCAGCACTTGGGAAAATCCCAGGTTTTTCAGCACCTGTGAGAACACCAATTTTCTTTCCCAACTCAATCAAGTGGTTCCAACAATTCAGAATTACACTATTTCCAATTCCCCTATATGAAAAAAATATTCATACTATTATACCAGTACAATTACTTTATGATTAACCTGATTCCCAAATTTTAGATTAATTCCCAATTTCACTCCCAAAACCTCACTGCGAACCATCCAACTTAAATTCACGATACAACATTGATTCACTACGGTCGCCTGGCGGCCAACAGGGTGTCGATAGGCGGTGCATCAGCACTTGGAAAAATCCCAGGTTTTTCAGCACCTGCGAGAACACCAATTTTTATTCCCAACTCAATCAAGTGGTTCCAACAATTTAGAATTACATTATTTCCAATTCCCCTATAAGAAAAAATATCCATACTATTATACCATTACAATTACTTCATGATTAACTTGATTCCCGAATTTTAGATTAATTCCCCAACCCTAACAAAATGTCATGCTTACATTTCCAAATTCACTCCTCAAGCATCACAATAATAATATTGACATAGTCTTACACATGCACACGACATAGAAAACTAACAGAACGGTCACAACCCCATAGCATCCACAAAACACCGTTAAAATAGAAGCAACCACCTCACGTCGCTTGGCAGATTCATCTCACTATCAAGTAGTTCAAAGCCAAAACCAAAAAATTGGGTTAAAAGTATACGTCGCTTGGTGGCTCATTCATCACCATCAGGCGGTTTCTGGGAAAAAACCCAAAAATTTACGAAGACAACGTAAACGATGGAATTTTCATGCAATTTAGGCCATGGCACACACAAAACAACAAGCACGAATATAATCAAATAAGAGCAGCTCCCCTTACCTGGAAATCCTTGCTCCAATTGAGTTCCTTGGCCTTTCTTTCCCCCTTCTTCATTCACCTTTGCTCTCCCTTTTCCACCTCTATTTTCATGGAATTAATTAAAAAACAAAATTTTAATGAAAGAGATTTAATGGTCCTTCAATGGTCATTACTAAAGGGTTTCTCAGCCTTCTGGCTTCTCACTGGCTAGGGTTTCTGACCCTTCCCATCCATGCTAAAAGGAGATTTGGCAAAAAGGAACCTATTTCGCGTAAGCCAAGGTTCGAACAGACAACCATCAAGCTCCAAAGCAAGTGCACAACCAATTCATGTTGCATGATAGTTCCTACACCTCTAGGAATATAATATCATGTACCAAGATAAAAATATATTACTAAAATAAGAAGCAATTAAATTAACACACAACTTCATACACAGGACTTGAGCTACTCAAAACTTAACCAAGTACTCTCAACCACTTGAGCTACTACTTTTCCACATTATAAAGACGAATAATTAATGTCATAAAGACTTTCCTTACCCGCATCTATTAAATAATTATTTATTTAATTATTTAAATTTCTGAGTCTTACACAACTAGCATGGATATTTGGCATTAAATGTTGAAGTTAAATGATCCATTTTGAAATCCATGCATATCTCTACTAGCATGGTTATTTTCCATTAACTTTTGAAAGTTGAAAGGCACATTTATCTTGGCCAGCGTGGTTGCTTTGCACTAAATTCTACAGAGGAAGGAACTGTATTAGGAGCCGAATACGTCTCAGCCTTAGTGCATTCCATCTGTAACCAACAAGTTGCTTCCCAATATATCTCGTTCTTTGGTGCATTCCAGCTTAAACAAGCAAGTTAATTACCAATATATCTCATCCTTGGTGTATTCCAGATTAATCAAAAGTTGTTTCCCAATATATATCGTCCCTAATGCATTTCAAAATAATCAAACATGTTGTTTCCCAATACACCTCAGCGTATGGAAATCTCAACCAAGTTAAAGTCGTTGCTTTCCAACACATCATGGCCTACCAAGCTTTCAACTTAATTAAGGGCACTATTTTCCAATACTTCTTGACCCAAGGTGATCACAACTCAATCCAAACCATCACTTTCCAATATGTCTCAGCCTAAGAGGATAACAACATAACAAGGAATGTCACATTCCAATACATCTTGGACTCACCTAAGTTTAATGTCAAGACTCTTGTTACATTGTGTTTAGTATGAGCATGGCGGGCTAGTGTATTGTGCAGGACTTGCACATCTTGATTTGTGTTGGACTTGCAATTCTCAGCCAAGATGGTCCCAATACATCTTGGCCAAATATATGATTGTTTCCTAAACTCCTTCCCTTTTTCCTTATTTCCGGTCAATAACTTGGTGATCTTTAGAAATAAGACCTGATACATCTTAGTCAATGTAACCTGATACATCTCAACCAAGGTAACCTAATACATCCCAGCCAAGGAAACTAAGGGTGTGAGATGAGAACATCTTAGACAAGGATCTGCTAGCTTCGACAAGAAAATAATACTTGTGATTAACGTTACAATAATTACAATAGAGCATTCATTAGCATTTGTGAAAGGATCTAAACGTTCCTAGAGGTAATTAATTAGAGTCAAGTATATAAAGGTGACTCAGTATCACCCAAAAGATATCTTAATTTTTATACTATTATTGTAATTATCATATACTTCTTGTCCCTTACTTGAGGGTCAGAGTACTTGCAGGTATCCCACCACCACTCGCTCCAAGGAAAAAGGTACTCTATGAGTGTTGTAGGAGTTTGTGAAATAGGAGATCAAAAGCTTTTGATGACTACTTAGTTCCATATACGAACACCACCGTTACACAACTTATATAGATCCAATATACAAAGTAGAATACATTTCTTATGTGCGTAAAAAATTATTTAAAAAATTATTCAACAAATCTTATTGGTCGAATTATAGGTATCCACAAATATTATTCAATCCAAAAAAATGTTAGAAAAAGAAAACTATTCAAAATAATTTCAATTGCCCACCAAAATAAATATGAAAAAACGTAAACAACCAAAAAAAAATGTGTAAGAATCGAAGACATTCTAAGAAAAATTATCCTTAACATTTCAAGAGTTGAAACCAAACAATTTAACTAAAATTCAAACCAACAATCATATTTCCAATAAAAGATATTCATGTTTTTCAATACGTGTTTCTCATAATATGTTTTTCTTCAATATCAACTATTTATGATTGTAACAAGCTTGAAACCAATTATTAAACCTATCAATACATTCACAAATTAAAGTTGTTATTTTAAGATTTCATTCCTAACATAAAATATTGAGATTAATTACAGTTCCACATTATTAATTTAAAATTATAATTATTTAAAATTAATAACAATCGTTCTTAAAAATATTTAAAAATTCTAAAAAAAAATAAATAAATTATTTTTAGTCATAAATAATATTTTTATAAAATATTAAAAATTAAAATATTAAAATGCAGAGTTATTAAATAAAAATAAAATAATTAAAGTAATTGAAAATATTGAATACTTTTAAATATTGAAGAAACATTAAAACACTTGAATTCATGAAAAAAATATGAATTATCTTTATTTGATAAAAACAAGCTAAAGCTAAAATAATTTAAAAATAAATAAATAACCATTGTTAAGAAAATTATTTTCTATAAAATTAAGTGAAATAATTTTTATAAACTTTAAATAATTAAGAATATTAAATATCTATATTTATTAAATAATTAAATTAATTAGAAATATTAATCAACGGCGGTGAAAAATCGGTTCGGATTACTAATTTCTCACCATACACAGTAATTAGTATATATTGGTAAATAAAACGGGAGATGAATTATTTGGATGAATAAAAACGAAAACATTATATTAGAAAAAAATGTAAAGTTTTAACTCTTTTTCTCTTTATTTATTCTTTTTCAAATTTTCAAACGACTTAGTTTTCAAACTCCACGCCATAACAAGAAGGTTTGAAAAAAATTAAACCGTAAAAAATATTGATTAAATTCCATGTCAAACGTCGATATCTATTTTTATATTTAGATATTTAGTTAGTGAAATTTAGAGTTTATATGATTTAGATTACTGTCTCCTTATAATCATCATTTCACAACTTGTCATTTTTTCTTACAATTCTACAAAAACCAAAAACCCAATAGGACGAGTAATTGTGGATATGACCTTCTCTTCCAACCACGTGCCTCCTCCAACTTACCACGTGATTTTCTTCTTATATTCTAACATAAGAACACTTTCTTGTCATTTTCATATGTTAAATTTATAAGTTGTGATTTTATTGACCTAATTATTAAACTAAGCATATAAAATGATTTGGTCTTGACCTCGAATCTAATTTCACAAATATTTCTAACACTTTTGATTACTCAAGAGAGGACTGAAATTCTTAAAGAGTCTTTAACATACTTAGACATAAATAAAGATATTAAAAACTCTTCACCTTTTACATAGAAAAAAATTATGTCAAGTTTAAAAAAAATAAAAAATAAGCCTTTTGAAATTGATAAATTAAAATAATAAAAAAATCTAAAGAACACTTATGTTGAACATTTTCTTTTTAAATATTTTAAGAATAAATATTTAAACAACCTAATTTAGGATAATTATCATAAGTTATATAGAGATATACACTACAAATTAAATCAAGACAAAATATATAAGCAAAAAGGTAGAAGTTTCATAGGTTTCCTTATGTTTATCAAATGTGCTATATGTATATTATTTTTTCATAGGTTTAAATATCTTTTTGGTCTTCATTTTCGTAGTGTTTATTGCGGATGATCCTCATTTTGACAGAATGTTTAAAATGATCCTCATTTTTACCGAATGTTTAAAAAGGTCCTCATTTTCACAATTCGTGTTTTATTTGGTCCTTTTTTGTGACGTTTAAATCATTAACGGAGCATTATACAAGTGGCACATAACACATCCTAATACAAATCGTGCCACTTGTACAATGCTTCGTTAATGATTTAAACGGCGTCACATAAAAGGACCAAATAAAACACGAATTGCGAAAATGATGATCATTTTAAACATTCGGTAAAAATGAGAATCATTTTAAACATTCTGTCAAAATGATGACCATCTACAACAAACACTATGAAAATGAGGACCAAAAAGGTATTTAAGCCTTTTTCATATAAATGAGGAGGTTAATTCTTGGCTTAGAATTTGGAAGGTGTCATTCTTCTTGCTAGATATTTAGTGATATAGAAGTCAATTTTGAATACACTACTTTCATATAATTTGTAGAAAATTGGATTCCTATATATGTTTAGTGTGTATAGATTGTGTATGTGGTTTCAAGATCTTCTTTAACACTTGTTCTTTAAGTATACAATTGTTGCTCATTTTTGGAATTGGTTGTAAGGTATGCTAATTGTGTGATCAATCATACATTTTATTTATTTATTTGGATGTGCTAGTGACTAATGGAAGCACAAAGGTTTGTGATATCCATTGGTTTATCATTCATGTGGTGTGTGGTATCTAGAAAATGATAGATAAATACAAGTTTGACAATCTTTTATTGTCTATTTTTTCAAGAATTTGATTATGGTAGGGTTCGTATATGGTTAAAAAATTTTATGAAGAAAGTGTGGGCACAACTTTATGGCATGTCTTCTCAAGTGCAAAAGTAATCCTTGTTCGAGTATTGAATCAGTTTTTGAATGTTGATTTCTGTCTAAGCATATTTTGTGTTTACTATTCTGCTTGTTGATTTATGATTTTGCACCAATTTTGCTTTTTCTGTCTTATTTTAATTTAATACAATAGTTGGTTTCTCAATCATGAATTTTGCTGGTGATTTTTATAGCGATCTTTATTTTTCACCATTTGATTAGTATCAATAATTTTAGTTTCCTTACTTTATGGACTATGAGACTTCTGATTAGTAGTTTTCATTAGTGCAACATGGTAAAACAACATCATTCCATGCATAGTTAAGTTTTGTGCATTTGTTCTGCATTCCATTTTGAATTTGCTAAGTGTAAAGCATTTTGGCCTAGCAGTTTAATCATCCAAACAGAGGTGTTGAATTCTTTGGTCAAAAAAATTATTGCATTCATATTCTGTTTTCTGTTGCCATATGACTTCATGCATATTTTCATCTAATTTTAGTAATATTCGTGGTTCCCATCCAACCATTTTCTTTTAGAGTACTTTAGATCATCTTTGCATACACATTTCATCTCAATCTATTTAATTTAGATTCTCATGCATACCATTAATTTTGTGCTGTTGTTTTTGAACTTTAAATGCATATTAATCAAGGGGGTGTGCACTGCATTTATAGTTAGCTATGCATAAGCATCCAAAATTAGCATTCAGATTATACAACCCTGCATCTTTGCATCATTCTAATATTGCATTCTAGATTTAGGTTGAAAGAGTGATTTTAGGTTCAATATACCCCTTGCATGATTAATCAACATCTTTTACATCCTTGCATCATTCTAAAATTTCTCACAACATTGCATTGGCATTTTTCATAGTTATGCCTCATGCATTGCATCTTTGCTTTCATTTCAATGTTATAAACTTGCATAAATCCTTTTAAATAGCATTTCAAAGTTATTTATATCATTTTTAGATTTTCACCAAAAATAATGTCATGTTTTCTTACTGCCATATAGGTTTAACTAGGTAAATTTCAGTTCTACATATGTGCTTGCATTTCTTATTCTTAAATATCATTGTGCATTTATCTTCGACCCTGCATCTACATTAACATCTTAAGAACTCAGAATTTTTTTTAGACATCAACGTTTAGCTGCATAATACATTCTTGTAATATAATTTACAATAGTTGCTTGCATTCATACATATAAGCTCATAGTTAAATTCTTCTAGATATTAAAACCAAATTACATTTACTTTTCTTTTGATTCTTTATTTGTTTCCCCCATTACATTCCATTTAAGCAAGGTTAAATATACAAGCTAAAGTATTTAATACGCACTATTTCCTTGGATTCGATACTCAAGGTTTCCCTATACTGAATTAGGGAAATTTTGGAATTGTTTGCTAAATTCTAGTACGATATAGGATTTAACAATGCGTATATCTTATACATGAAAAATATCAATCTCTAGACATATTCAAATCATTTAAGGTTGAAGTTGAGAATCAACTTGGCAAAAGAATTAAGATTGTTAGATTTGACCGTGGTGGAGAATACTATGGTAGATGCGACAGTTCAGGACAACAATGTTTAAGACCTTTTGCCAAGTACATAGAGGAATGTGGAATCGTTCCACAATAACCATGTCGAGGTCACCTAGCATGAATGGTGTGGCTGAAAGACAAAACAAAACGCTTAAGGTCCTAGTCTGTGGGCTAGCCCACTTGTTTTTTTGTTTTTTAATTTCTCTCTATAAAGCTTTGAATGTCCTACAAAATTAAGCAGAGACTTTCAGAAGTTGAATAATAAATTGATAATGCAACATTTTTATCATATTCATATCCATAATTTGACATGCATGATGAATTCTTGAGATATTAGCACATTTAGAGATATAAAGCATTAGTCTTCTTCATTTATACAAGAATTTGGAAAGTAATCGACATACACAAAAGCAAGATTGTTTTTAAAACGAACCTCGGATTGAACCGCCTTGTCCCATCTCAAGCTCGCACATGTCGCGGGCCAATGCAGATTAGGCCTATATGGGTTGACAGGCCTGAAATCTCAGCATGTCACGCATTTTTTGTGGGCTTGCAAGTCAACCCATGCGGTCCATTCCGCTTGTCATCCCTAGACATTAATGCGTAACATGATTCTATTTAGAGAATAACCTTGTACACTTGTACTAAAGACATCATAAAAGATTGCACATCATTTTTATTAAGCTTTATGTTCTACCAACAAATGTCACTTTTAATAAATTCTCTTTATCTCTCCCTAACATAAAAAAGCACAAATATTCTTTATTCACGAGCTACCATTGACTCTTTTTTTTATGAATTTTTTATTTATTTTATTTACTCCTAATATACAAACAAAGAAAGTTGAAAAAGAAATGCTCAAATCTCAATAGAGAAGATTTCCATTAAAGAACTCTCCTTAAAGAGATGAAATGAAGTGATGGTTTTACAAACAAAATCTCTCTCAAACTAGAAAGCTTAGGTAGAGGATCTAGTGTTTAGTGTTTATCTCAAGGTCTTTGTGTCCAACCTTATTTTGACATATAAAGTACAAATATTATCTCATTAGATGGATAGCTTTGCATGTGGTTAATTAGACGTGTCATTTTGTAAACATCTCTAAGATGACTATTGGATCTTGTGCTTAACTTTTGTTCTTTTTTATAATTAGGTAGCCAAGTGTCAATCCATTTTGGATTCTTTCATAGAGTTAATAACTTAGCATATATAGAGTTCTTAAGACACATCCAAACATGCTTTTGTTTATAGATGATTGTTTAAAATGGATCGTCAATACACAACATATTTCTTCTATCAAAATCCTTCAAATTGGTTTGTGTCTATCAAAACCCTTCATATATATATATATATACACATTTCATTTTATTAACTTCGTAGACATTCTTAAATTATTATTAGTATATACATATATAAAAGCTTTGGAATGACAAATTAATTCAAGCCAACAAAATATTTTCAACATCAATCTAAATTGAATATAAAACACTTTTGGCGGTATAAGGCAATTACATGTTATTTTTCCAATCCCATGAATACTTTAATTGCATGAATGGTGGTGATTAGGGAAAGCAAAATCTTGAAGCAGTTTGCTAAGTCCTGTTTTGATATTATTTCTGCAATTGTCATTTAGTATTTGTTTAATATAACACGACAATGCCAACTATGGCTGCTACAAATCCAGTGGACCAACGACACTTCTCCCCAACAACCAATGACCGTAGGATTAGGGTCGCATCCTGTTCTTTAAGGTGCTTTTCTTCGACGTTCATGGGTACCATATTCCAAATGCATGTGCCTCCACTTTTCTTATTTCACTATATACTTTATACTATAATTGTCTACTTAACCTACTTTCATCATATCTAAGACTTTTCCCCCAATGCCAATTTTCTTACATTTTCTTTCCCAAAATTGTTATAGATTGCGTTTAAACTTGAAACACAACTCCTTTTAGTCTTTATTCACTCTTGAAATTAGCCCTCTAACTAGGAATCATGATGGGATGATTTTCTTATATAAGAGTACTTGAATTATTTACGCTCATTAATGGAGAGACATGATTGTATTGTATATAATTATTTAATTCCATCTAATCAAATTCAATAAACTTAGTTACATTTAAATTTGGAATGACATAAAAATAGTGAATACATTTTTTTATAAAATTCGTTCTCTATATTATTAAAGCCACGCAATCTAACTTCTTTGAATAATTACTGAAATCGTCATCATAAAATAGGTATTCAGTTCATAGTATTTTTACCAAAACTGTATAACAATATATGGTTGAGTCGTATTCAATTTATGTGAATCTAAGTTTTATCCAAAACAACAGTTTTAAAATATGAAAACGATAATAAAAATTATATTTTTTTCATATTTATAATAATAATAATAATAATAATAATAATAATATAAATATAATAAAATTCTTTCCTATTCATCTTATCTTCATAAAAAAATTGTACTTTTTTTTTTGTTTTACTTGCTTTTATTTATTAAAATATATGACTAACCAACAAACCTAAATAGTATGATTAAGAGTATTTAAAAATTTTAAAATTTTCAATTAAGTTACTCTATTGATACTTTTTGTTATCTGACATGATTTTTATCTGTCCTGTTATTTTACTTTATTTTCTTTGTATGTTAAAAGATGTAAGGTTTCCTGGTTAGTATAAAATAATGAATAATAAATATTATTTTTCTGTATTACATTAATATTAAAATTATTTTATATTAATTACAAAATATCGAAATTAATCTTTTAATGTATCGAAATAAGTAAGAAAAATAATATTATTCAATTAAAAAATTAAATTATAAAAATTAATTGAAAAATATAAAATATTTATTACTTAGTAAATAAAAAAATATTAGTAACATAATTAAAAGTAATCAAACTTATAAGAAATTTAAAATTTACTTAAGTTTATATATATTAAATTCAATAAATATTTTCAACAAAAATTTAATCGATCATTTACTATTAAAAAAACTCATATTTTCTACAAATTTTTTTTTAAATTTTCTTTTTATAGGAAATACTTATAAATTTTATTATGAAAAAAATTTTACAGAAAATTGTTATCAATATTTTTTCAAAATATTTTATATAAAGTATTTTTCACAACAAATTTTATAAAAAATACTTACGAATTTTATAATTTTATAAAAAATAATTATTACAAAAAATTACCTGTCAATTAACATTCTTAAAAGATAACATAAACAAATTTTTTTTATAAATTATTTTAACAAATTTACAAAAAAAATCTCATATAATATAATTGTTTACTGTCATATCGAAAACTATTGTTAGATTAAAAGTAATTATTGGAAAACTTGAAAAAGTCTTACTTAGAAGATACTATCAAACAACAAGCTTTTATTATACATAGACGATACTTATTAAACAAAAAGCTTGTACGATACAAGGGAGTTTGAGGTTATAAATAGTTGCAAAGGTTATTTGTGGTGGATGAAGATGATAAAATGATGAGCGAAGGATGTCGCCATGATGAGGATAGTTAGGGATCTGACTGGTGAGTTGAGTCAGCAACATTTGGTTGGTTCCAGAAATATCACGTGTGAGTGTGGTACCGATCGAAAATTGTGTGGTTGGTCCCACGTGGGTGAGCTGCGTGACACGCGTCAACATCAACCCAAACACATGCTGCCTCGCTTCCAAGATAAGTTCGCAACTAACCACGCTGCCAAATCATCTTCACTTATGTGTCTATCTTGTGACATGGATAAAGATCTACCATCTTTCTTTTTTTTTTTTCTTTTTTTTTTTTTTTTTTTTTTTTTTTTTTTTTTTTTTTTTTTTTTTTTTTTTTTTTCTTTTTTTTCTTTTTTTTTCTTTTTTTTTCTTTTTCTTTTTTTTTTCTTTTTCATGTGTCGTACTACTTGCTAGGGTCATGTCACAATTTCTTCAGATTCTTGTCCCTGGATTCTACGATGCATTTTTCTTTTTATTTTTATTTTTGTAACGTGCATCATCACTTTTTAGACTACGCACAACTTTACAATTCTTTTACGGGAAAATATACCATTTTGGAGGAAATTCATAGATGGTGATAAATTCTTCCTTCTTGTATTTTTATCCCTTAAAATTAAGAGATTCACAAATTCTTCCACCCTCAATCTTTTTATCTTTCTATTAGGGCTTACTCCATTTAGAGTATTGTCTATCTTTATTCTTAGTGTATCTTCTCTCTTTTTTAGTATTCTTGGTAGAATATTTCTAGCATTATAATAGTGCAATTTTCAGAATATTTTCTAAGATTTCTTAAAGAATTTTTTTTGGTAGTTTTGATTTTAACTTAGCAAAACTATATGAAAACAAAAAAAGTGAATTTTTGATTGCATAAAATCTATATATGTAGTCATTTCAAAAATAGTTTAGTCATTTTCAATATTTTCACTTATTATTAGTAAAATTTAGCCATATAACTCAATAAGAAATATATCTTCTCTAAACTTATTTGCTGAGTGTTTTGTTTTTTTACGCAAATACATCCATTTAGAAACTTTTATTCGTTCTCTAAAGTGTTTTTGTTTAATAATTTGGAAAATGGTCTACAGTTTGAATTTCTCTTAACAAAATAAAGATTCAAACATTAAGATTTTTGGTAATTTGCTTAGTAAAATAAAATTAGAATTCATCATGACAAGTATAAATAGTTTTCAAATATATTTTCTTTCTCATAATGGCAATAGAGAGTAAAGATTTGAAAGGATTTGAAATTGACCTTAAATTCTTTTAAAAGAAGATTCTTTTGTGTGTAAAGAAAAGTTAGCGCCAATCCAATAGACATTATGATTTTAAACATTTTATACATGTAAAAATGTAAAAATGATAGCATCAAATAAACCTTCACCAACTAAAATACATAAAGGTTAATTTTATTTATTTAAGATTGTATTAATTAGGTCAATAATAATATCTCGTGTGACTTTCATTTTCACCTATTAAAATACAAAATTTCCATTTCTCACTTTTCTATAAAAATATATTGATACTCATATTCTTCATCTTCCTTTATAAAGAACTCATATATTCTTTCAACTCTTGTTTTCTATTATTAAGCAATGTCTAACATAATGCAACTCATTCAAGACAAAGAAAATATTAAGGAAGTCTTATCTCTCTCTTTTTTCCATGAAACTTTTCCTATTCATATTTTGTATCAACAAAGAATTAATTTAAATTAATCATAGAGCACTTGATGAGTGTTTTAGCCCATATACAAAAAGATAAAAGAGAGACATAGTGTGTCTTCAAAACTTGCCAAAGACAACAATATAACTTTCACATCTAAAAGGTAAGGCTCCCCTAGACATTGGACACAAAAAATATATATCACAAGGGCCTTCAAACAACATTTAGCAACAATTTTGGTAAGGGAATAAAGCTTAGGTAGGCGCCAACAACCTGTTGTGCTACTACAATAAACCAGTAGTACAATCAAAACTGAACTTTCAATGCAAGAGTCATGTCTTTCCAGTGTCAAGTTGGGCAGAAATCTTAAAATTAGTCACCTTGCACACATCAAAGCCATTATCTAAAAACTACAACAACAACTAGAATTAATATATGCATGAATTTAGTGGCAAAGTAAGTATCCATATCAAACCTTCCCTAACTAGCCTACAAGATTACACAGAAAGTGAATACAAAACGAAGTATGCATGGATCGTAGCGTTCCTGAGATTAAGTTCTCTTGGTTGCTATAGAGTAACCAATAGAAGTGTGTATGATCACTAATGAAGAACTCATTCCTTTAGACATGGGAACGCTTGTCATGCTCACCTAACAAGTTAAACACATAAAGCATCATATCATAGAGATTTTAAACACATAATAGGATAGAAGTACTAGTCATCGTATGATAACTTTATCAAAGGAATTTTATGTTTCAACCAAGCCCAAGTGTTTACTTAAGTGAGACTAAAAATCTCTCCAGTGTCAACTTTATTTTGCTTAAAGATCACCTCATTTCTATGTCTCCAAATTTCCCTAACTATAGCCAACCACATTCCTTTCCACATTGTGTTTTGCCTAGTGTTAAAGCTACTCATATGAAAGTGTTGAAAGTGTATCCTAGCTTGGTTATGATGCATTAAGCTCACTCCTATCTAGCTATCACACATTTACCACACCTTTTGAGACACTCTATAGGAGAAAAATTGGTGTGATGCACTCTCTTCATAATATAGGCCTAACTCACACAAGGTATGTTGTAATTGGACCCCCTTCACCTATCCTTTGTTGGTAAATTATTCAGTAGTAGCCTCCACCTAAGTAACTGCACCTTTGGAATCATTCTTATACTCCATAACTATGTGAACACCTTGTCGCTTTCCCCTTCGGAGTTATCCATCAACTTCATATATGCAAATAATATATGTTCTTTTTGTTATGTTTACTCTTTTATTTTTAAGTTTATTTTGGTTGAAGATGACAATGGAGACACTTACAAGAAACAACTTTTCTCTAAAGAAATTACTATCATTTGCTTCAACTAGGCAAATTAAATTATACTAAAAATAAATTTTACTTAGCATTGATGATACTAAATTAAATAAAATTTAATATAAAACTTGTCTAATAAAAAATTAATTTAAAAATTAGTGACGAGTTAGTGTCACTTTAGCAACGCCATTTTAAGTTCAATTTAAAAAGTCAATGCTAGTGAATTAACATTAATGGTTGTAGAATATGTTAGATGTACAATGCAAATATGACATTATTATTTAATTAGTGTCAAATTTTTACTTGTCAATGTCCACTTTTAGTTTATACTAAATCTCTATTTTAATAGAGATATTTATGTATAAACGTTAACTATATTATTGAAAACTTGGATTTTGTTTTGACATATTAGCTAACTTGGTAAAATATTCACTTCTTAGTATCTAAAATGGTATTTTACTCATCTTATCACTATTATAGAAGAAGTTTTTTTATGTACAATATTTTTCTTTTTCACGTTAGGTAACACTCTTACATGGATGTAAGTGACATAAATTTATATTGGACTCAAACACTCCCAACATAAATTTACCTTCATGTTGCCAAGATATGCTTCAGTCTCTAAAGATAATGCTACGAGCCTCTGACAACATTGTGGTACCAGTATCCAACAATGTTGGCTACAAGTCCTAAAAGCACACACACACATCACTACAACATTCATGAATCGCTTTTTTCATTTGTTTTATCTTGCTTGTTTTTGTCTCACCGATTTTGATGTTGTTTGGACATTTTGGTGAAATAGGAAAGTTATTTGGTGCATCATCGATGTTATTGATGTAGTTCGCATTTGCGTTTCAATTTCCTTTATGGAGGACTCATATTGCTACTAACCTCGATGAAGGTTTAGACCACTAACCTTCAAAAGCAATTACGGTATAATTTCAAAATTAAATGAAGGTTTAGACCATTAACCTTAATGAAAAACGTTGTCGGAGAAGACAAGAAAAACATCGAAATCACAAAAAAGAAAGTAAAGAAGAAGAAACTTCATGCAGAAATTATAACGTCTTATGTAAATTTTAAAATAGAGACTATAACACAATTCAACATAAATTTTTAATTGTATGTCGAACCTTAGGACATTTGAAAAAAAAAATTGTTTTTAATTTAAAAAATGCGGTTGTACAATTTTTATCAAGTCCTTTGAAATCAAATGTTAAATTTGTTACATAAGTAACTCTTTTTCCACATGTACAATTTTTATCAAGTCAGTTGAAGTCAAATGTTAAATTTATTACATAAGTAAATCTTTTTCCACACATTAAACATGAAAGATCGGATTCGTAGTTAATTTTTCAAAGGGTATAACTTTGTAACTCAATAATTTCAAATCATGAGTTACATATGAGCGTTTTTATAAACTACTTTAATCTATATTCCTATGTAATGTACGATTTTTTAGTGTATAAGAGAGAATTGAGAGAATTTCTTTTATATTAACTAAACTAAACTATTCTTAATTAATTTTAAAAGTATACTAAAACTTTAAGTATATAAACCTATATTTACTTTTTTCTTTTCTTGCCTTGACCCCATTAACGGGATAAGATATTCCTTCAAATCCTACTTTGTTTTTCATCCATAAAATCTCTTCTCCTTTCTCCTTTTAAACCGAACACTACAAAAAGAAGCTAAATGAACAACACATGTAAAAGGATGTGTGCCTTTTTGGAAAGAGGAGATTCATATTTGTTGATGCCAATGTTTAACTATTTGTAACCACCAATGATATATATCAGCTGGAATTTATGCTTTATGAAAACTAATAAAACCATATATTAAAGTAATTAAGAGATTTATCTGAATTCATTATTTTTATCAACTTTTTGATACTTTTGTTTTCATAATATTTTTTATTACAATTTAATTTTAGTGCTAGAAACACGACACATGCCTCACATGTGACATGCCATGTGAAACCATACGAATTGTATTGGATTTGTTTTGTAATAATGCAAGTGGAGCAAACACATTTTGTTTTCCAGAGAATAGAGAGAGCATTGTGATACACAAAGTCTCGGTGTCGTAAACGGCTATTTATTTAAAAAAGGAAAAAAGAAAAAAAAAAGACCGTTTCATTTCATGGTATGGAAGTGAAGGATGTTACATAAGACATCCTTCAAAGTGTTTAATAAATCCTTCCTTAAATAAACAAATATATAATAAATAATCTTACGACATGGGACCTTAAGGCGTATGGACCCATAACAAACCATGTGACAATGGTGATCAGTGGAATAAATTATTGCATAAAGAAAGTTTGTCTTTTTCTTCATGTACTTGAAATGTTTTGTTTCTCAACTTTGTCCTAACATATTTAAATCATATTTATACATGCACATACAAATCATGCTTCATACAATAAGAGATTCTCACGAATAGACCGCAAGCTTCGATCCAAAACACTGACAGAATAACAGGCTATGGCACGTACTAGTACTACTACTTAATTTTCACTTTTTTCATTACACATAGAAAGAAATTATAATATATATATATATATATATATATATTTAATTTTTTAAATATTTTATACATTTAATTTGCTAAAATTTAAATAACCAATTTGCCAAACAGATAAAATTCTTTTCATGTTGGGAAAATTGGAAAAAAGAAAAGACAAAAGGGATCACGATTTTTCTTCTTATTAAAAACTTGAATTAATTTTTAAAATAGAGATTCAGATAAGGCCAGAGTGGCACAAAGTCAGCAATATAACCTATCAAAATAAAAAGTCACCGATTGGAAAATTATAAATAAGCGATTTCATCGCCGAACAAGTGGAGGGTTTGTTTGATCTAGGCCTTCTTTAATTATTAGATTATTGTAATAATTGTACTTCATTAGATTTATAATTAGCTTTGTTAAGTAACGTTTTTTTTTGGTTGAAAACCGTTTCTAAATTCATTAGTTTTATTTTAAAATCTTAAAAATAAGTTTTTATACAGTAAAGATTTAAATAAATTTTGAGTCATTTGTACATTGATTTCTTTCTATTTTATTTGAGTATCCAACAAAAAAGTTTAGATATTAAGTGCTTAAAATAATTTTATTGTCGACATGGATATGTTGTTATATTCTATTGTTAAAATAGTGATTTGATTATTATACAAATATTTTAACAGTTTACCTGGCTTGAGTTTTTGTTTAGGATTTTTCATTTTAAATTAAAATATACATATGTGTGAGCTTGTTCTTTTTCGTTGTTGAAAGGAAAAATAGTGTTTCCCTAGTATTTTTTTTTTCCATTAGTGGTTGTTAAGAAAAATATGAGTTAAATTCTAATAAGGCATCGTATTAATGTTTTTTATTTGATATTCATATTTTGATCATAAATAAAAATAATAATAGTTTGTTTAATGTTAGGTACATAAATTTTGTTTAAGATGAGAATTTGCATAAATTTGTGACTGAAGATTTGTGAGACAAGTGGAAGTGAAGACATATATTTACTAATAAGAAAAACATAAAACTAAGGTTAAAGGGGATGAGATATCATTGTAACATGTGAATATCAATTTCGTCCGTACAATAAACAAATGAAGGTGTGAAAACAAATCAAAACACAGCAAGAGAGTATTCAATTGTGTGTTAAGATTTTTCAAATTTTACAAAGTATCGTAAGATAATACAATCATATGATGATTTTACTCGAAAAATGAACACACAATCATACGATGATTTTACTTGACAAATGACCAACAAAAAATCTTTTCTAAAGATAAATGAAAGATTTACGTTATGATTATTATATTAGTTCATCTAGTAGTATATACCATATTCAGTTTTTAATTAATTGATTGATTTTCACAATAACTTCAAGTTACAACCGAATATTATTTGAAACACAAATACTTATAAAGTAGGCACTCTTGGCTAAGACAACTATTGTTTAGACAATCTAAGACATTGAATGTGTTTTTGAATGCAACCACTCTTAGCTAAAAATATTAGGTTTGTGTAAATATGTGATCAAACAAATCATGAATAGAAAGTTTTTGCACCTCAAGATATACTAAAAATAAGAAATCTCTTCTAGTTTGCTAAATGAATACAATAATGTTCTCTACAAAGTTTTTATTGGTGCAAAAAGATTTTAGTAGTATTTCAGTACTTAGAAATTATTTTTTTTTCTGTTTTTTTCTTCAAACGATAGTTGTATATTGGAAGAAATAGTCGTTGCAACTCTTTTTATGTTCGTTGAGAGCTTTTGAAGTTAGATAGGTTCATCTTATAGTGTCCGATGAGCATGGACATAAACAGATATTATATATTCTCCATGTAGTATTAAATGTCAATCTCCTTTTCAAATAACATAGGTGGACAATATTTATCCACACCAAACCAGAGAGTGTTTTACTCAAAACAAAGTAAATGTAAAGACCATAAAAGATATATAGCTAGACTAGAGTTGATATAAGCTTATAGCATATTTTTTTTAACAAAACAAAATTTAGCTCATCTAGCAGCTTTGTACTTTTGCAAATCATTTAGTTAAATAAAAGATGAAGATATTCCTTACGACACAAAAATAAACTTCCAGAATTTTTTTTGTTAAGTACAAGGTAAACTTAAAAATTATATGCACTAATGATCTGATGAAGGCTTTACTTATCACACAAAGTTATAATACTGCAAAGTGTTATATTATTTGTCAAACAAAGTACTAGTATATTATTACATAATCATATACTTTTCATAATTTATCATCTTACATACAAAACATCTTTATGTTGTACGCTTTATTATGACGAGCGCTACTTTACTTTAACAAAAAGAGTCATGAGAGTAATTTCAAATTTAAAGGGTGAAATAAGATTTTCTATATTAAAGTATTATAGGTTAAACTTTATAGTTTAGGTTCCATTATAATGGTTAGGTCTCTACTTTAAAAATGAAACGTAATAATGAGATCCACAATAAAAGAAAAATTATTCTATATTTCCATGCTAAATTTATTAAATAATCAAATAAAATTATTTATTGAGAATAATTTGAAAATAAAATATTTCAGAGAAAATAACTATAAATTGCAAATCTACACGTGCGTAAGATTATCTTTATATATATATATATATATATATATATATATATATATATATATATATATATATATATATATATATATATATATAAACTTATGTAACCGGAATAAGTAACTTAAGCGATCCAAATATACTGATTCAAGTATTGAATAATTTAGTGATTATTTTTCTGTACTAAAATAAGTTATAATTCATTTTTTTACAGCTCAAAACATAAACATTTTGTTAAACCAGCTTTATGTGTATGTATCAAGTAGTTTTGGGTTATAATAAGATTTTTAATTCTTTACAGCTTTGGATCTTTCTACAATAAATCATAAATTAATGATTGATTGATGAAAGTTACAAAGGCCCAAATTTAGAAAATAAGAAAGCAGAAGCAATGTTGACAAAATTAATTATAAAATTTTGAGTGAGAGATCCTTATACTTATATATTTAAACTGTTCTTACGATACCGAAATTATTCCATAAGACCACTATACTTCTGTTCATCTGCTTATCTATTTGATTATTTTATGGAAAATGATTTTTTAACTACTCAATTTTAACAATTTTCAACTTTGTGTGGCATTTTTTAAATGATTCTCTATTTTTCCATTTTCTCTTTCTAATATTCCAAAATCAATTAAAAAATGACACATCATGTTGTAAGAGAAAGTTGTCAAAATTTAGTAGTCAAAATATTATTATTTTTATTTTATATACGCTTTTTGATTAGTTGGCTATCAAACCGATGCTCGGTCTTTGATTTGGGAGGAGCGCGTACATACAGAAAATATATTAAGACTCAAATCAGTATTATGTTGCATTTGCGTAAAAGGAATCTACAAAATTTTAACTTCTATAAGGTTATTTCATGGATTTTGCGCTGTTCAAGTATTAGTCAAGACTCAATCACATCTTAATTATGTTTGTTTTTGTGAAGATCGAGTGTGTACCACTAGGTTAAAAGTTATAATGATTAGTTAGAATTTGTAATCTGACTCTGATACCAGTTGTTAGGATTGATCGTTTACCATTAGGTCAAAAGCTATAGTCATTAGTCAGAGCACAACTATTTTTACTTAAAAGTGTAACAGTGTAAGCGTCACGATTCGATTGTGACCTAGTCTACTTGACCTATGCGGACAATTGATATCACCTCCAACATGTATTATTGTTCATCCACTTTAATAATATCTTTTGTTCTCTAATATTGTTTGCGTTTCGAGTATGTGTCCGTCGTCGAGACTTGAAGTCCTTTTGTGTTGGATTCTTGACATGTATCAATTTTCGATATCATGACCGATATAATCCTTACCAGAGAGATGATGATCTTTTTTTACTTTAGATTTATTCTGTAAAAAAAATAATTAAAATAAGAATAAAAAACGCGAGATAAGATAAATAAGAAAAATGTCACGATCTAATATTAAGTTGAAAGAATCTTTGATAAGAATCGATAATAGACGCTGCAATCATTAAAATTGATGAGTCCGAAGAAGGTTGGCCGTAAAGATTTAGTTTTTATTAATAATCCTCTGTTAGTGACCTTGCATGTTGTTGACCATTTTGATATCTTTTGTTCATTTTCAAAAATAGTAAAGATTTCGACTATCAGATACCACGTTGAGCGTCGTAAAAAAAGTTGAATAATTTTGAAGTAATAGATATTTTATGAACTATTTAATTTATTTTATCATTGAAATTTATAGAATAAACAAATCCTTCATTGTCAGAATTATTTTATATTTATCGATATTTCCTTAAATAATTGATTAGTCTATAACAAGTCGGGATTGACTTTTCATAAGAAAAATTTTAATTTTACTTCTTTGTTTTGATTTTCCAACAACCTTCCAAAGAGGGAGGAAATTGACCGACGCATGGAAAATAGAATGGAGGTGGAGTCAACTTCTTTTGGTATATATCTTCCTTTCCACTTTCCGTTCATCATTCATCCACAATAAGACCAACCCGTCATTCAATGTATATATCCATCATACCATTTTCTGATCACTTTTCTATTCTTATCCATCTTTGAAGAAAAACCCTAGAATGAACTTTAATATTTTTTTTTAATATAATACTATTAAAATTTAAGTATTTTAAGATAGAACTTTTTAGGAGATTTCTCTTAATATTTTCTTAAAAGATTGTCTCAACTTATAAGTAAATGTGAGATTATTAAATTTAGAAAAATAGATCTTTCAATTAAAGATTAAGAAGAAAGATGATTCATCTTTAAAGTTTCTTTTCTATTATCACATAAAATAAGAACTTCCTCTTTTTGCCTTTCTTTTCTCCCATTCCTACAAACAACATCAATATTTCAATCTCGTTTTTTGAGTCCTTTTTTTCCATTCTTACATAATACTAATCTTTCAATCCCAACTACAAAAAATGAACCATAACTTAAATATCATGATTTACTCTAAGTATATTATATTAACGAACTTTGAGCTAAAACAAATGTAAAATATATTCCTTTTAAAATATAACTTTAAAGAGTTAATTTAACCCTTTCAAATGCTATGTTACTATTATATTAATCCTTAAAACTAAGAAATGCTTAAATAAATGTCAATCTTTTCCATTTTAATTTACTATTTTAAGTTTTTAGGATAAAATAAACTCTCCAATTTTTAGGAATTGTCTTCTTAAAGACTCATATGAATACAAATTACAATTTAAAAAATTAAATTGATCATTTACTTAATACATAATTACAAAGCAACACCAAATTAAATTTTTAGAATTTTGAAAAATATGTTAAGTCCACTTTGTAATAACTTATCTATATTCGTATAATTTTAACTATATTGTTATTTTATTCCTCTTTATCTAATAACTTATCTATATTCGTATAAATATTTTATTCCTCTTTATCTAATAAATATTTTATATTGTTTTTCATAAATATTTTTTTATTGATATTATTGGTGTTACCTTTTTTTGTTTAAAGTGTAGCAAGACTTTTTTAAATGTTGATTAGGAAAAATATTCAACTTTGGTTTTCAACAACCTTCGATTTTTAGTTTACATATTAATTTTAAAAAAAAGTTGGTGGAAAAATCAATTAAAGATTTTCAACAAATTAATCTTAGTTGATATTAGTAAAAAATAATTTATGATCAATGAAAATAATTTCAATCAAACTAACACACACAAAAAAAAAGAACCTTTTACATATGATATTTTAGGATTTTTACGTTTAATTTAGGTTAGACGTAATTGTGGGAGATGTAAATTTTATGTTTGACAAACTACCAGGCATAAATATATGTCTAGTACATATATAACATATGTAAATTTATTTTGCTTGTCTTTTCTTTATTTTAAGCTAAAATTTAAGTTCTCTGAAAATATGATAAATCTCTATATAATATAAGAAAACACCACACAAATGTTTGAAGTATTATGAGTATATCAAATAGATTTGTAAAGTATAGAAATATAGGCAAAAATTACTAAGAAAATAAAAAACATATAGTAAATGATGAAAATTTTAAAATTTAAGACCCTCAATCCCCTATGGTTATTGGTCACCACATTCCTCATCCAATTTCAACCAACTTTCATTTTTAGAACGTTTTCATCCAAAAAGTTATAATCATTTAAAGTTTTTAACTACTAAATCTATGACTAATATGTCACATTTCAACACTTTACATTCCAATACAATCTAATAAAAGTTACCATAAAAAATTGAGTAAAAAGTCATTTTTTACATATTTTTAGTGGACTTTACAAAATTATATAGGTTAAGAAAATCTACTATGGCTAAGCAAAAAAGTCATAGATATGCCAATTAGTAAAGGGAGAAGAGGAAAAAATCAATCTCAATGTCGAAAATATTTAGGGTGAAAAAAGTTTCTTGGTGAAATACAGACAATAATGACAAACAATAATCTTTAGACACATAACAATCACTATCATGCATACAATACTAGTCGACGTCAAAGGTTTTATTCGTTTAATCGAAAGTTTGTTCGCCTAGTAAAAAAATTGTTCAAATAGTAAAAGAAGTAAAAGAAAAAAATAAGTTAAATTTTCTTTTAAACAAATTTATGCTTGACTTATAAACATAAGACGTAAATACATAAAAACACTAAATAATAGTAAAAATAATTTTTTAATAATTGTTTGTATATTATAACTCTTTATTTTTTATATTAAATTAGTAATCCCTTTCTATTATATATATATAATTTATAAGCATCAGACGTAAATGCATTTAGTAAGAATTTTTTTAATAATTTTTTGTATATTATAACTCTTTATTTTTTATATAAGATTCATATATATATATATATATATATATATATATATATATTATTTATGATTAAATAATTTTAGAAAGCTTTTATGATCTTTTCAATAAAACAATAATTAGACAATACTAAGAACACTTATTTAGGAAATTTTCCAACTCACTTTTAAAACTTCATTCAAATATCTAATTTTGTAATTAACTTTCCTTTTGTTTTCAGTTACGTGATTCTATTAATTACTAATATTAAAATTATATTTTGTATTTAGCAATAATGGAGATGGAGATACACTATTTAAATAAAATTTTAAAATATAATGAATTTGATTTACTTTATTTAAACAAAACATTTAAAAATTAAACAAATTAAAAAACCTTAATCAAATTTATTGAATTTGACTGTTTTTGCTAAATAGTGATATAATGCATTAAACCCAATCATTGCATGTACTTATGTACATTTTAATCAGCATAATTAAATATGATAATTTATTCTCGTAAATAACATTAACAAAAGAATTAAATCTTTGCATTTTGGTGGAAAGAAGTTAATAGACTGATATAGTGTGATTCCGCTGGGGAAATATATTCTTTGACAATTGTGAATAGAATATTTAATTCTAGTATAAAATCCTAAAAGATATTTATCTATTTATTATTAAATACTAAAAGGATCTGTAATAAATTTTTATTATTAAAAACCCAGAGATGTCAAGCCAACCTAGTTCATCACAGGTTTGAGTTGTGTTGGGTTGAGAAAAATTCAATTTTTTCAAAAGTGGGTTGAACTCAATCCGGTTCACTTAACCCATGAGTTAAACAGGTTCGAACCGGATTGAGGGTTGACCCACTTAACCCACCAACATTTTTTTATAATTTTTTTAAAATTTTTTTTAAAATTTTTTTAATAATTATTTACTACTCCTATTATATTTGTTCACAAATTTCACATTTTTAAATGCTAGAATGTTACTTAATTATATTTGAATAGTTGAATGTTTAATTAATTTTATTGTCAAGTTATATATATATATATATATATATATATATATATATATATATATATATGTTGATACCTTAATCTTTAACTATAATCTTTATAGTAAATTACTCAAGTAACCGTCTTATAAACAATTTTTTATAAATTAGCATGAAAATAATGCATAGTTTTTTTATTTATATTTTGTCGAATAGCATGACAGAAAATTTGTAATATTAGTCATGCTTTCTTAGACTAATGGATACTTTCTTGGAAATAATTCTTCACATATTGGTGGTGAGCATGATCAAAACATTGGTTCTTAATTTTACTATGATTGTTATCTCATGGGTTATTTAAAAATTTATTTAAATATTTGAATACTAAAAAAAAAAAAAATTTAGGTGAGTTACCCATTTAACCCACAAACCCATGATAGGTTGAATTGGATTACAAAATTTCTGATTCATCAAAAAATAAGCCGGATTAAATTTACTCATTTTTAACCCGACTCGTGTTGAGCCAATATATGTTGGCTCAGTTTGATATGTCTATAAAAACCTAAATGAATCACGTAATGATTACTTTTAAGACTACATATACAATCAATTACTGTCTAAGACTATACCTTTCTTTTCAATAATATTTCACAAATTATTCAAATTGTACATATTTTATATTATTAGTTGACTTATTAGCTCCAGCTACATGCGTAATACATACATACGTACACAAAAATCTCTCATCAAAGTTTGGTCGTCAAAGATTCCAGTGATTGAGACAGTGACTTGAGCCATCTACAAAATACAAATTTATAAAAAGAAAACTATATTTTTTTTAACCTTTGTAACCATAATCTGTGACCATATTTATGGCTAAAAGATAAAGGAAAATGTTTTTCTAAATAAGATGCATTTGATAATCCTTTTTTAGTATTAAAAAGGTTAATTTTTATATTTATGAAAAAAAGATATTATTGAATAAAATAATAAATATAATGTGGGTGCAAAAATTTATTGGCTGTCCAAATAATGGGACTAACAAACTACAGTAAAGCAGAACCACCAAACGGACGTTGGAAACAAAAAGTTAATAATGCAATCTAATTAGGGAAACCGATTTGATAAAATTGTTTTGAATTAAATAATTAGTTAACATATAATTTTGATTTAGAAAAGAAAGAAATATAGTGAAAATATTGGTTCATAATTGTGATTCTTTGCCATGTGTGTGGTGTGTTCCATATATACTCCATCCTCTAGTTTATCATAATCCTATCTGTCAGTATCCTACTACCGACTACCGTCAATCATCTTCAACACTTGTAAATTCTCCTTTCGCTTCCTTCCTATTTCCACACCAAGGTGTGCCAACACTTTTTTCTTTTTCAACCCATTATGCTTTTCTTTTCTTTTTCGGTTTTCCTTTTCTCCCTTCTCTTCTCTTTCCATTCGGGTATATGAATAACATAACGCATTCTCTGCATTCCCTGCATTCTCTGCATTCTACAGATTCTGCCTTTTCTCTTCGTTGCACTTTCACTCCCAACCATGGTCGTGTTGGATGCTGTGCTGGGAACACTCAATGTGGCATTCCTTTACGCCATTTTGATATGGGTTTTGGTGGATAGCTTGAGACAAAGCAAGCGCACCCGTGTTCCTGATGGCTCTTTCAAACGGGGACCAATGCTTTTGCCTGCGTTCACTCTTCTATCCTGTGCTGTTGTATCTCTTATGAACATGGTTCTTGTTTTTCACCAATACACCTCCACGAGAGTAATAGGATTTTACTCTGTTTCGTTGACACTCACTTGGGTTTTGGCCACTGTGGTTTCGTTTTATTCAGTGAGGACCAGAGTGAGGGAGAATAAAAGATTCCCTCTTGTGCTCATACTGTGGTGGATTTTCTCTTCTCTCGTGGATGTGCTCTCTCTGTCTGTAAGGGTAGTGAAAGATTTGGAAGCGTTGGACTTGTGGTTTTTCTTGTCAGAGGATAACTTAGTTGCTTCGTTTTCCTTGCCTTTGTTGGTGGTTCTTTGTTTTAATGTGTGTAGAAGGGAGCGCAGTGATATGGAAGAGGGGTTGCTTCAGATTGAGGAGGAGTGTTCCATGGAGGAACACGATGAAGAGGCCTTCACTAATGCAAGTGTGTGGAACAAGCTTATCTTCCATTGGTTGAACCCCATTTTCAAAACGGGTCGGGTTAAAAAGCTTGAACTTTCTCATATTCCTCCGGTTCCTTGTTCTGAATCGGCGGAAAGTGCTTCTTCCATGTTGGAAGGGTCACTTCGGAAACAGAAACTCGGAGAGGGCTCCTTGGCAAAAGCTATAGCCGATTCTATATGGAAGTCTTTGGCCTTAAATGCAGTTTTAGCTGGTATATTTTATATTTTATTCAGTGTCACTGCTACTGTTCCTCTTTGGTTTTTTGTGCACCTTTAATCAAAGTCCTTCATACACTGGTTATGCTAATTTTTTATGCTTTGTTTACACTTGTATTGTAGGTGTTAACACAGGTGCCTCTTATATAGGGCCCTTGTTGATCACAAATTTTGTGAATTTTTTATTGGGCAATAATGGTGATTCAAGCGTCCGATATGGATTGGTTCTAGCATTTGTTTTCTTCCTTGCAAAGACCGTGGAGTCACTGAGTCAAAGACAATGGTACTTCGGGGCTCAACGAATTGGAATCCGGGTGCGTGCAGCTCTTATGTCTCTAATTTATAGCCACTCCCTAACGATGAAGTGTGCTGGAGCAACGCAAGGTAAAATCATCAATCTGATTAATGTTGATGTTGAAAGAATTGGGGACTTCTGCTGGTACATTCATGGAGTTTGGTTGCTTCCAGTTCAGGTCATTTTGGCCTTGATAATCTTGTACATCAATCTGGGTTATACCCCTTCTTTTGCTGCATTTGGTGTCACCATTTTGGTCATGGTGTGTAACACACCTTTGGCCAATAGGCAAGAAAGTTTGCACTCAAAAATCATGGAAGCTAAGGACTCAAGAATAAAAATGACATCAGAGACCATGAAGAACATAAGAATTTTAAAATTGCATTCTTGGGAGACCTCATTCTTGCAGAAACTCCTCCAACTTAGGGAAACTGAGAGGGGGTGGCTGCAGAAATACCTCTACACATGCTCAGCAGTAGCAACACTATTCTGGACATCACCAACTTTAGTTTCTGTTGTCACCTTTGGTGCTTGTATGCTGGTGAAAACAGAACTTACAGCCGCTACAGTACTCTCAGCTTTAGCAACTTTTCGTATTTTGCAAGAACCAATCTATAACTTACCTGAACTTATCTCCATGATCATTCAAACAAAAGTTTCCCTTGATCGAATCCAGGATTTCCTCGATGAAGAAGACCAAACCCAGTTCATAAATAGGCACACTTCAAAAAATTCATCAGTTGCTATTGAAATTAACCCGGGGGAATACGCATGGGAAACACACGATCAAACCCACAAGAAACCAACAATTCAAATTACAAGAAAGTTAGTGATAAAGAAAGGTCAGAAGGTAGCAGTTTGTGGGTCAGTGGGGTCTGGTAAATCAAGCTTGCTTTGCTGTATTCTTGGGGAGATTCCATTAGTATCTGGGGCTCTAACCAAAGTTTATGGGACTAGAAGTTATGTACCCCAAAGTCCTTGGATTCAGTCTGGAACCGTAAGAGAGAATATATTGTTTGGCAAGCAAATGAACAAAGAGTTTTATGAAGATGTTTTGGATGGCTGTGCTTTGAAGCAGGACATCAACATGTGGGGTGATGGAGATTTGAACCTGGTGGAGGAGAGGGGCATTAACTTGAGTGGTGGGCAGAAACAGCGGGTTCAATTGGCAAGGGCTGTTTATAATAATTCAGATATTTATTTCCTTGATGATCCTTTTAGTGCTGTTGATGCTCATACCGGAACTCATTTGTTTAAGGTAAAGTGGTAATGATTAGAATATATGCGTTGTTCACTTATGTACCGTCTGATGCAATGTTTATTTTTGTCTTCAATGAACATCACCTTTAATTCGAAATCCTGTGCAGAAATGTCTCATGAAACTTTTATACGACAAAACGGTTGTTTATGCAACCCATCAACTGGAATTCTTGGAATCTGCAGACCTCATTTTGGTAAGCTCTTGAACACTCTCCTCTTTAGATGTGGATTTTACTTCACAAGTTTTTTATCCTTCACTGTTAACATAATTTTTGGCAGGTGATGAAAGATGGAAAAATAGTGGAGTCAGGAAGGTATAAAGATCTTATAGCATGTCCCAACTCTGAACTTGTTCAACAAATGGCTGCTCACCAAGAAACAGTACATCAAATAAACCCAAGCCAAGAAGATGATTTTGCTAGCTACAGACCCTGCCCAAAAAATCAAATTGAAGTTACTCGAGAAAATATTCAAGATATCATGGAAAATTGGAAGAGAAACAAAGAAGAGGAGAGAGAGACGGGTCGAGTAAAATGGAGTGTTTACTCAACTTTTGTCACATCTGCTTATAAAGGAGCACTGGTTCCGGTTATTCTTCTCTGCCAGATCCTCTTTCAAGTAATGCAAATTGGAAGCAATTATTGGATGTCATGGGCCACAGAGCAGAAGGGCAAGGTCGACAACAAGAAGCTAATGAAAATATTTATTCTTTTATCTTCTGGGGGCACCATCTTCATACTGGGAAGGACTGTTTTAATGGCAGCTGTTGCTGTGGAAACTGCTCAACGCCTTTTTCACGGAATGATCACATCAGTTTTCCGGGCACCTGTTTCATTTTTTGACACCACACCTTCAAGCCGAATTCTGAGTAGGGTAAGTTTCACAATTATTTCCTACTTCATTGATTTTTCTTATCTTATGATTAATACAAGCTTCAATCATATTCCAACCGTTCTCTTTGTGATTATTACAGTCATCAACAGATCAAAGTACAGTTGACACAGACATACCATACAGATTAGCTGGACTAGTATTTGCACTGATACAGTTATTGAGTATCATTGTACTAATGTCCCAAGTTGCCTGGCAAGTCATTCTCCTCTTTTTTGTGGTTCTTGCTATTTCCATCTGGTATCAGGTAAGACATATATCAATCTTTGACAATGTACACAAATTGAATCATATAATTTTCCTATCAAACATTTTTCAGCATGAACTGATATAGATTTTATTGTGATCTCTTGTCATGATGAACCCTCATCTTGTCAAATCTTTTCATGTGCCAACTAAAAAAGTTACTTACTTTTGCAGTCTTATTACATCACAACAGCCAGGGAACTGGCCCGGATGGTTGGGATTCGAAAGGCTCCTATCTTACATCACTTCTCAGAATCAATTGCTGGGGCTGCCACAATCCGCTGTTTCAATCAAGAGCAACTATTCTTGACCAAGGTTAACGTTCTAATAGACGACTATTCTCGGGTAGCCTTTTACAATTTCGGCACCATGGAATGGTTGTCTGTACGAATCAATTTCCTCTTCAATTTGGTCTTTTATTTCGTTCTGGTCATCTTGGTTACTCTTCCAAGGTCTACCATTGATCCAAGTAAGCCCTCTCTTCTTCTATTCATCTTAGAAGCAGTTATTTGCATGCTCTGAAGAGGAACACTTACATGTTATTTATTAACCTCGGCTACAACTTTACCACCACAAAGAAAACTAAATTTTCAGAAATTTAGCTTGTTTGTGTTAGATCCTTTTGGGTGTACTGTGATGCGGTTTTACTCACGTACTAGAGGTTCTTTCTGATTGATTTATATGGCAGTACTCGGTTATTGACATATGTTTCTCTCATATCTCTCATCAATCTTTGTACTTCATACTCAGATACTTGTTAAAAAGTAAATGAAATAATTAAGATTAGATCCATAGGTAATTATATAGAAATGCTTAGTCTCTTCTTCTGATTTCAGGCTTGGCGGGTCTGGTAGCCACTTACGGTTTGAACTTGAATGTGCTCCAGGCTTGGGTGATATGGAACCTTTGCAATGTTGAGAACAAAATGATATCAGTTGAGAGAATATTGCAGTTCTCTAACATACCAAGTGAAGCACCCTTAATTATTAAAGATTGCAGGCCTGAACAAGATTGGCCAAAGGAAGGAAATGTTGAACTACATAACCTTCATATACGGTATGATCCTGCTGCTCCTATGGTACTCAAAGGCGTCACTTGTGTCTTCCCAGGACAAAAGAAAATTGGTATAGTAGGCAGGACAGGGAGTGGAAAATCTACTCTTTTGCAAGCCCTCTTTCGAGTGGTGGAGCCTTTGGAAGGAAGTATACTAATTGATGGTGTGGATATTTCCAAGATTGGTTTGCAAGATTTAAGATCTAAGCTTGGTATAATTCCTCAAGATCCAACCTTGTTTCTAGGTACTGTAAGGACTAACTTGGATCCTCTAGAACAACATGCAGATCAAGAACTTTGGGAGGTTAGCATTAGCACTTCATACACTGTCTTGAAAATGCCAATGTTTTTATATTATTACTGAAAGAACTGCTCTTTTCAGGTTCTCAGAAAGTGCCATCTTGCTGAAATAGTAAGGCGGGATCCAAGACTTCTTGATGCACCAGGTATAGTTATTTCTGTTTAAAAAGTTGCACCATTGAGCAGTGTAACTTCACTAACTGTCCCACTTCACAGTTGGGTACTTTTTACTCCCGAATACTGCCATTGATACGAAATGTTCTTTGACTGATTTAGTGGCGGAGAATGGAGAAAATTGGAGTGTTGGACAAAGGCAGCTTGTTTGCCTTGCTAGGTTACTACTGAAGAAAAGAAGAATTTTGGTACTGGATGAAGCTACGGCATCCATTGACACGGCAACTGACAATTTAATTCAGAAGACAATTAGGGAAGAAACAAGTGGATGTACAGTCATTACAGTAGCACATAGAATTCCAACAGTTATTGATAATGATTTAGTTTTGGTCCTTGATGAAGGTATTACTTTCACTTGCACACTAAGCATGTACTTAATATATGTGATCATACCAAAAGGACGGAAAAGCTTTTCCCATGGAAAAGCTTTATCGTAACATTATTTCACCCTTTTGAGTTGCTGACAAGTACTACCATTTTGTTGTGTACAGGCACAATTGCAGAGTACGATGACCCTACTAAATTGCTGCAGAACAGTTCTTCTTCGTTCTCAAAGTTGGTTTCAGAATTTTTGAGGAGATCCTCTCAAAAGTAACTTCCAGGAAAGATAAAGAATGAGGACACAAGTATTTTCAGGATGATAGTATAGCAATAACAGACAACAACACTGTACATAGAGAAAAGTTGGGCCAATGTTGAGCAGAATTAGTTCTTCCGATGGAGGACAGCTAAAGAAACACTGACTGATTACAATAACAACATAGAAGGATTAAGTTGACAAAGGTTTGAGGCTCCTGATCTTAGTTGCTGTTCTCCTGTCACGAACTTGCTGATTTTCTAACCAAATTTTCCTTTTCCAATATATATACCTTTTCCTATTGAAGATTGTTCCATAGCTTCGGTAATGATTTCGTGTAAATTTTTTGAAAGCGTTTGTGAAAGCTCTAAAGTTGGAATTTTAGAGAGGATGCACAACAGATCTTTTCTTCATTTACTTGTACACATCAACAGGCTCCAAGACACCATTATCGTCAAAATTTGTAACTTAGTATTAAAAAAATGACGTAACTTAGGTTTTAATCTTGATAACTAATGTTTAAATTTAATGTAATATTATTGATCAATATTTACCCGGTGTTCTGTAGAAAATAAAAGAAAAGGATGATCGGAAGTGCTCGTGTCTTTGAGAAAGCAACACTTTCTTTTTCTCCTTTATTGCATGTAATGCTGATAGCTTTTTCAGCATATTGGTCAGTGTTAAGAAATCCTTGAATACAAAATATGTCACCAGATGAAGTTTAAGTATTGGAAGAGGTGGTGAGATTAAATATTTTTGTTTGTGGGTGCATTTCTTAACCCATGTTTTAACTTTGGGTATATTCAATATAATCACCATTTTGTGTTGCGCGTCCTGCATACTTCTCCTCTATGAATTCTTGAGGGTATCCATTTCATTATCAAATCAGTTTTTGATTCCTCTGTCTGAATCTGATTGAATTCCAAGTTTGGCAAATTTGTGCTATTTTGTTGCTTTATGGCATATATGCGGTTGCACACGATCCTTTCTATAATACTGCAAGAAAAGGATCTTGACTAGACAATCTGAGATTTGTTAGATTAAAGGTGTTTTACTCCAAAATAGCTTAGGACCTCCATTCGTTATGATGTTCAAACCGACTAGATTAAACCTAGTGGGAATCCAACCTGTAACCTCTCACAGGTAATAACTCTAGTCATCCAATTTTAGCCTTTAACTTTGTATTTAGAAAGCCACTATATCCGTGTATACCTACTAGAGTGAAACAATTATTCTGTTGATGTACTTATAACGTCCTACTTCCCTACCTAATTCAACCTTCCTGACCAACCTGTTTGAGTAGATAGACTGCAGGCAGACCTACCTGAAGGGGGCTTCTCCCACCACCTCCAAATGTTTATTCTGTACTTCTAAAAAGACTTTTAATTTCCCTTTGCACTCACAGTAAAGAGTAAAAAAAGTAAGTAATTCTCTCTCCTCTATTTATTATACGAGCCACCCCTGCACTCCCAAATATTGAAACCCTTAATTTGACCTAGGCCCCTTCCAGCGGCATCACCTCTGTTCTCCACATTTGTGTCTTCTATTCACGCACAGTAGTAGCCGCAACCTCCATTTTTACATTGGATGTCGACATCCGTTTTACGTTTTTTTATTGTGATGGCTGAAAAGATGTTTAACTGGTGCATTACAGATGTTGACATCCGATTTAGACTTTTGAGTTGTGGATGTCGACATCTGTTTCATGTATTTTTAGTGCTGAGATGCAATGTTATAGATGTCACTTTGTTGACTGTCATATTACGGATGACGACATCCGGTTTATAAATTTCAATTGCGAATATCGACATCAGGTTCCCCTATGTCCAAATGCGTTGATTATGGATGTCGACATCTGGTTCGCCTATTTTAAATTGTGTTACCCTTGTGCTCGTCGCCACAGTTTTCCAATTTCTATAATTCAAGTTGATAGGTTGTGTCTTGGTTACACAGTTTTGTACCACCAGAGAGGGAGGGCAGGGGTATATGATCTGGTTCGTAGTTTCCAGAGTATTTAGTTTGTTAAATTGTTTGTAAGATGTAACTTGAAAACTGATTTCGACAGTTTTTCCTTAGGCAGCACATCATTTAAATCTTGATCGGGACAATAATTAGTTAAATTTGTGCATGATGTTGTCGATGCCCCTTAAAGCTAGTTAATGTCTATGGTAGTTGTAATTGTAAGTTGAGAATAATTCTGATTTGAACATTTCTCCTGTACCCCTTTTTTTCTTTCAGCGTGAAATAAATCGGATGTCCACATCTAGTTAATAATTCAATACTTTTATAAAATTAATTCTTTTCAAAAAAAATCATCATTTATTACATTAAAAAATATACAAATTATTAAAAATTTATTTTAAGTCAAAATTGAAGATTGGATGGGAAGAAAGATTGGATGGGATTGAAAAGTCAACTTAATTTTGACTTTTCATCATGTCACACTTTCAAAACAATCTCATAGCATTCATACCATATATAAATTCGAAAATTCCCTCCATTTATACTTCATATTCATATATCAGAAATTGCTAATGGTGGATTCTACAAACGCTTTTTAAGTTGAATAGTTTGATTTTTATCCATTGATTCTTATCACTGGAACGTGTGCTGCAGAAAATTCTTGGCTTTGAAAATCCGATCCCATTATACACGCATTATTACTCCTTGTGGTGTTGTTTTGGATTTGTTGTGATTTCTTAATAAGTTAAACATTTGTAACCAAATTTCATCTTACAGATGACATCCGTAATGCTACATCCAAAATCGTGACATATGTAACCAAGATTTCAAAGAGGTGTACCAGATGTTGACATCTGCAATACTATCACTTAAATCGGATGTTGACATCCGTAACAAAGCAATTAAAAAAATAGGGAAACAAAAATTAGACAAGGGAAACTGGATGTCGACATCCGCAATTAAAAAGCCTAAACTGGATGTCAACATCTGTAACATTGTAGAATACATGTGAGATCTGTAACAAGGCCTTTCACACCAGATCTCAATAGTTCACAAATGACACCCGTAAGTAAAACAATAAAATCGTGATTCGGATGTCGACATCCGTAGTGCAATTGCCTGAATCGGATGTCGACATCCATAATAGCCATTTTCAGAAGAAAAAATTGACAAAAGTCCACATCCATAGTATCCAGAAAAAGATTCAAACAACACTTTTCAACGAATTGCATAGTATAAAACATCCAAAAAGGATTAATTGAACAAAAAAATATATAAATGATTAAGTCATTAAATAGGTCAAGAATGAGTTAACTGGAAAGCATGGTTGAAAGGATGTAAAGCAAACAAACCAACTACACTCCGGATCTGGAAGTGGAGGCTGCTGCTGTGCGAATAAAAGAGAAAGATAATGGATGTTGTGGAGAATAAAGAGCTGTTGGATGTTAAGGACAATAAAGAGCTCTTGTGGCTTGGTCAAAATATTGAGGATGGAATATTAAGGGTGAAGGGATGTGGGTTGCTGTAATAAATATAGGAGAGAGAAAATTAAATTTTACTTTTTACTGAGGAGGGTAAAGGAGGAATTAAAAGAAATTTTAGGGGTACTAAAGAAAGCTTTGGAGGTACAGGGAGAAGCCCTCTACCTGAATAGGTTAATAACATATAGATTTTATGCACGTGATTCAACTAAAGTACTAGTTAGAGTAAGTGATTTTGTATTTGGGAATTTATTTATGGACCCAGCCTAGACTTTCATCTCAACAATAGTGAAAACTTCCTCCGGGTCAAACACTAGATTCCCAAAAATGATATTGTTACTATGAGTCCAAATGTTCCAATGAGTCCAATTGATAGAATAGAAGTGATTACTAACTTGGTTATGGTGAGTAGTACTCATTCCAACCCGGTCATCACACATACTCCAAAAATTTTGAGTGCTCCTACATGTAAAAAATAGACGTGTTACTAATTCAGCCCCACTTCCATACAAGACACGTTTTTTATTTACAATATCCATTCCTGTTTTAATAAGGTTGTTGCATGTCGCTACTTACTGTTATCGTTTTCACAATCAAATTAAAGAGTAGTGTCGAATGTAGGACTAGATCATAGGAGTAGATCATCGAATATAAAGTTCAAAAATCCAAAGTTGTCTCCTAAAAAATTCAATTACAATTTTTTCTACCACGCCCAATAGTTCCACGTTGTTCAGGAGTCGAGGCTTAAGGCAGTTTAAATACTCCTTCCCCTTTCACCCTCTGAGGCACATTTTAAGGCAAAACCGTGACAGAGCACAAGCTCTAAAGCAAACTATACCATGGATGCATGGTGATTGACAACGATTCTATCATCAAGCTTGGGATCGGAACATTGATGTCCATCGTGGTCTGATAACGAGGTTCTACAATGAACCACCATGTCTCTTAAGTCTTCTATTGGGGATGATTCGTCATTTCCTTGAGACCTCAACTAGAGGGTTTATGTTCCTACCACACCCAATAGTCTCACACCGCTTAGGAGTTCAAGCCTAATGCAGTTTAAATACCCATTCCTCCTTTCACTCTCTAAAGCATCATTTAAGAGCAAAAACGTGACGGAACACAAAACTTGATTAGCACACTTTGTTAAGTAATTAGATAAGTGAACTTGATTAGCACAAAACTTCACAATTCATTGCTCATAAGAGAATCAATTTAGAAAGGCTTAGCCTTCCATATGGGAGATATGGGAGATAAGAAAAAGTATTAAAAAAGAGGAAAGTGTGGCGTCTAATCTAATGTGTATGGTGGAGTCAATGGTTCTTTGTCCGTAGCCCTAAATTCTTGATATAACCTTTGGAACTTTAAACTAGTAAACACTCAATTTTGCATAATCTCTATTATCAGGCGCATATCTTCACCCATTTGGCTTAAGACGCCCTAAAAGGAAAGTCATGATAGTATCTTCATATTCTAATTGCTTTTTTTTTCTTCTTAAGAAATTAAACAAACAAATCACATATCACAATTGAGAATAATCACTTGTTTGTGTTTAGTTTGTGCACATTGTTTGAAAAAAAAATCAATTCAAATAAGTAAATCAAATCTCTATTGGTGCGTACTGATTTTGGTTAAAGCTTAGATAATACCAATTTAGCAGATTCTAGCTAAAATACTAACTCTAGTCTCCAATAAACTCCAATAAAGCTAAGATCATATGTTATAAATGTTAGTAAAAATTTAATCATCAACTGCCATATTCAACACACTTTCCATGCAAAAAATTCAGTTGATGGTAAAGCCTTAGTTTTCCAAAAGCTTTTATACATATATGCATCCTTCCTTAGTGTTCCAATTTGTAGTTTTATGTATGTTGATTTTAGTGTATATTTCTTTGTTTTGTCATCTTGACACACCTATTCATCTTCTCTTTCCTTATCTAAACTACATTGGCCAAATGCTACAACAACTTAGTCATCTCAGGTTTCTCCCATTCAAATCATTCTTTTCTCCATAATTTCCACCCCAGCATACCATCTTTAAAGATTTTTTTTTGTCAAAATGTTCTCACGCTGAATGACCTTGGGGAAAGAAACACGAAGCTCCCACACATTAGATTCATCTTTATTTTGTAGACTTGGACATTTTTTTTTCCTTCATTTCTCTTATTCCTCATTTGAACTTGATCCTCTACCATTTGAGATGGTGAAAGAAGATGAAGTACCAATTTCTTTTCCTTGTGAGTGAAGGTAATCTTGTTGGTGAGACCATTGTGAATGATTTTCTTATCAAATTGCCAAGGTCTCCCCAATAAGATGCCACAGGAATCTATAGGTACTACATCACATAACACACTATCTTCATATTTCCTATGGAAAGCTTCACCTTCACTTGTTGATTAACTATTAAATCCCCATCTTCAGTAAGCCAATGAAGTTTATAAGGTTTTAGATGGGTAAGATAGTCGATGCTAGTTTATCAACCAACCTAGTGTTGCGGTAGTTACAACACAATCCATTATCCATAACGAGAGAATAAGTATTTTCTAAAACTTTGCAACTTGTGTGAAAAATATTCTCTCTTTCTGTTAGTGCTTGTGGACTAGGTTGATTGTTGGAGATCCTTATCACCATAAGAAGGTCCCTATCACAAGGGTAAGCATCTTCACTATTAGATCCATTAGAACCCTCACTTTCACTCTTACTATCACTTTCATCTTGGCTGCTATATTTTTCAACACCCCTAAGAATCATGGTCTTTTTGGTGGGGCATTGATATGCTATATGACCTCTACCAAGACATTTAAAGCATTTGATATCACTAGAGCGAGTGTGTGATGATGTTATTCCATTTTTTTCCTTTTCCTTGGCTAAGTTCCTAGGTGTCTCTTCTTTCTTTTCTTTTCTTTTAAAATATTTCTTCACATAACGTTTGATTGAGCTTGGATTATTATTGAAAAAGATTTTATCAAATTTTGTTGTTCTACCTTAATGCTCATTTGCACTAAATCATTTAAATATCTGTAAGGTAGAAAAGCTTAACTCTATCTCTTATATCAAGATTTAAGGCACTTAAGAATCTAGCTATGGTAATGGCCAGCTCTTCAATTATTCTTGTCCTCATCACAAGTAACTCCATTATCTACCTTTATTCTTCTACATACATATTTCTTTGTTGGAGCCTTTGGAATTTGTTTATAAGTTCTCTATTGTAATAGTGTTCCTCCTCCTAAGGGTTGACTTAAGATCATTCCAATACTCAATTGGAGGATCATTACTATGAAGCCTCTCTTGGACTAAGGAAGTCCACCAATACATTGCATACCCTTGAAAGCTAAAGGTTAATAAAGGCACTTTTTTTCCTTTCCTAACTTGGTGGCAAGAAAAAAGTTGCTCCACCTTCATTTCGCAATCCAAATAAGCTTTCACATCATCCTTTCCTTGAAAATATGGTAGGTCAACTCTAGTCTCCTTAGGGATATGGTCTCTTCTTTGTCTCCTAATGTGAGAAGGTTGTTGGTAGTAATCTCCTAAGCTTAACCCTCCCTCTTCCTCAAAGATAGTTTCACTACTTCTAGACCCCCTACTAGAGTTACTCTTACATTTAAGCTTATTTTTATTTTTCTCATCCTTTTGTCTTAATATTCTATTTTCCACCTATAAGATGGCAAGTTGGGCATCTCTTTCAATTTGATCTTTCAATTTTTGTCTTGCCTTTTGTTGTTTACATAGTTTAAGTGATTAGAGTTGTTGAGAAACATGTTTTAAACTATGAATAGATTCCTTATGATCACTTGCACTATGTAGATAATATTGCCTAGACATGATTAAACTATTTTTTATATTTATGTGTTAAAACTAAGAAATTCCAAAGAAGAAGTAGATAGCAAGCTTTTTGAGTTCTCTTCCAGAAAAAAGAAGTGAATTACTTGGATTGCTTATGTACCAAGTCTTTCTTAGCCAAAGGAACTCAAAGACTCTTGTAAAAAAACTTCTTAGATGAAATTAAGTGAAAGATTAAGAGACACACTAAGGTACTAAAATAACTAAAACAAAGCAAGAACTTTAAAGCCTAAGTTAAGAAGTTCTAATGGTGAGACTTGTTGTTACAAGACACACTTACCGTCCACAAATGTTTGTACTATATGAATAAGGTTCTAATTAAGAGATGAGAGAACACCTAAGGCTCCTCCAAGACATTTAATTAGGCCGAAAATACACTAGTAAAAGAAGAACAATTTACAACTCAAAGCAAATACAACCATACAATTTTCTCCTTCAAGTGTATGCGCTCCATCCTTTTTTGGCTCTCTCAAGTGTTTGATTTGTTCTTGTGAATTTTCTTTGAAGCTTGGAGTTCCACTTTGGTTTCCACCGCCTAAGATGCTATATCAAGATATTGGTCCACCTCAAAAGGGAGTCTTACACTAAGATGTTTACCAAAACCAAAAGAAGCCAAAGGAAATAAAACAAGAAAAGCTTAAAGTGAATGAAAGCTAAACTCAAAGAGAGAAATTATATGACATGACATAACGAAAGACGAATTAAACAACAAAATAAGGCTAGAAAAAAAAGGCTAAGCAAAAATTAAAGAACACTTAAAGAATGACACTAGAGTAGATTTCAAAACCCAAAAATCAACTAGAATTGAAACAATGCTTCTAGTCTCATAATGGGCGAATGCTTTCGATGCATTAGGTCATTCAATTAGCTCAAATTTGAGACATATGAAGGCTTAGATTGCAAGAAGAAGAAGCTTAAAAAAATTCAAACAATTCAACACCCCAATTCAAGTAGTAGTAGTGATCATGATGCACAACTTTTAATCAATTTTTCTTTTCTTTTTCTTTTTTGGTCAAACTTTTATCTATCTTTCTTTTGTTCTTTTTACACTTTTGTTCAATAGTTTTCCAGCACGTGAATTAAAGAAGAAAACAAGAAGCACTTAAAGAAGAAAAGTAGAGATTATGAACTTGAAACAAACAAAATAGAAGCCTAACTATAAGAACTTAGCAATGGTCTAATAACAAGTAAGAACTCAAAATTAAAAATGAAAAACACTCAAAAGGACAAATAGAATATGATGTTTTAGGTGATTAAGTAAGCAACAAGGAAGATTCCTACTAGACATTAAGATCATCAATGTTATCTAGATGTGAAGGTTCACTTTCAAGACTCCAAGAGAGAAGAGATGTTCAATTAGGAGCGAAATTTAATTTACCACAAGCATCATATTATGCGCATAGACCAAAAACAAGAGGATAACAAAAGCAACCAAACAACACTTGAAATTATGATATATAAGGGCTAAACAAGACTACTGGACAACATGTAAAGATCGTAAAATCAAAATGACTTAAAATAGAAGCATTTGCACCGAACAAAAATGAAAGAAGACTCAATAAAACATTGAAGCAATTAGTTAACACATATAGAACACCTTAAAGTACACAATGAAAGGTTCAAGATGAACTATAATAAATGCACCAAACAAGAAGACAATGGAATACATTTAAATTAGTAAAAACTCAAGACAATCAAGAAAACAAGTAGTAGATAACACAAAATTGTAGAAACAAGGAAGAATATGAACTTATATCTTAAAGCGTGACCAACTAAAGCTCTAGACACCACATGATGAGTCCATCTTCAAGCTATGAAGCCTTATGCATATGTGAAATGAATCCATGGATGTTGAAGGCACAAAAACAAGGAGTAATAAAAAGGAGAAGGTTTTGTTATGGTGAAGGGATGAAGCTCTCAAGTGAGGTTAGGCCAACACTCAAGGAATGAGGCTTGAGGAAGTCACAAAGGGAAACTCTGACCCAGGTTGATTCACAAAAGGAGAATAGTTTAGAGTCATCTCAACAACATAACTTTATTATATTCTTGAATGATTTTACATGGCCTAGGGTGTTCTATTTATAGGAGAAAAGGAGAGCTAGGTATCTCCAAAAGTGGGAGGCAAATTTGGTCAAGAAAGTTGAATTTAAAGCCAAAAAGACTGCATGCTAGAAGTGTGATTTGCCACATAAGCAAGTCACATTGTCCATGCATGTGTGCGCATAAGGAGAGGAGTTTAACCTAGCTTGCTCTCTAAGCTAGCGCTCCAATTAGGTTAAAACGTCTCCTCTTCCCAATCCCACTCCTTTTTTGCCCAAACTCATTTCCAAGCCCAAACTTCACAAAGGCCCAAATACATGGCCCATAGAAAACCTTATACTACCGGGCCCAAAATACAAAGCCCAAAAATAAACTCTAGTATAATATTTACATTTACAAAGTTCTAGACAAGGTATTCACATCCTCCTTAGCCCAAATGAACTTTAACTTGGGCCTATCATGTTCAAAGGAGACCTAGTCTTCTTATATCCTCCTAGTCGTAGCTTTGGTTGTAGATCCCTTGACTTGAGGTATGACATCATCTACTGTGTTGAAATCTCTATAGAATTGGTTACTTTTGATCGAATGAAACTCAAAAAAGATTGAGTCTTTAAGAAAGAGATTCAATTCACCAAATGTTCCTAATAAACATTCATCAATATTGAATCAATAGTCAACCACCTCTCGATCACATCACAACACATCCCATATTATTTTATTTTGTAATTATTTGTCTTCTGCATGAAAGGTTAAATATTTTTGAGTTGATTCTCTTGTAATTTCATAGTTAATTATGAGGTTATACGAAATTCAAGTATTGTTTTTCAATTTCTATAAACAGAGTCTACTTCATTTATTTTTTTGAACTTTGATTTTTTCTCTTAGGATCGTTTTGACATTTGCTGATAATTTAATTCTATTCTCTGATTAATAATTCCTTTTAGTTTGCTTAAGTCTTTATTCTTTGCTTAAAGAAGTAAAAAAATAAATTCACACTTGTTTTAGTTAATTCAAATCTATCTAGAGTATGTTTTGGTGAGATTTTATTATGATGCAAAATATGAAAAGATTTGGTTTGTAACTGCAATTAGTTACACTAGTATACAACCAAAAGGGCCAATAGAAGCTATAGTTGGTGGTGCCTAGAATAAAGTGGCCACCGATGTTTTTGGAGTTTTCATATTCACCAAAGGTGTGTTTGTTACACACAATGGCCAAAATGGTGACACCAAAGTTGTTTCATGTCATTTTTCTCTCTGTCTGTTACCAATAAATCAACCGAATAATTTAACAAACAATAATTCAAACTTCTGTAATCATATAATAATAAGAATGGCGAAAAGTTAAAATGATAGAATATTTCCACTCCAGTTAGTGTCCATGTACCTAATTTCCACTTCCACTTGGGTCAACTTCTTGAACCTTCTGGCCCCTTTTCCTGTTCTCATTAATTAATGTCTCAAAAACATCACAGTTATAACCATAGAGCAGAACAATGAGCGTTGGTTATAGAAGACGACACATAATGTAAGCCATGAGCTGTTTATGGAGCTCAGAAAACACTCAATGCATGGTTGGTAAATTTGTTTTATAGTAACCATTTGAAAGTTATCTTTTGTCCTTTTAATTATGAAACTTTTTCATTATATAAATTTTGACAGAAAGTATATATGATTCAGGAACTTAAACACCATCGTCTATATTTTATTCATACACGGATTTCAATATTTTATTGCATACTAATCTGCTCAGTAAAAAGATAAATAAAATCTAATTAAAACTATTTATATCAAGAACTAAACTGAAATATTATCTTGTAATTACCTTTTTAAATTATTATAAAATAATATTTGCTATTGGAGACTAATAGTCTAAAGGTTTAACTAAGTTTTAAAAAATTTATAAATTTAAATATTTTTAATGGAGTTTTTTTTTTAAAAAAAAAAAATCTGTTAAGTTGTTAAGATATACTTTTTACTTTTAAATTTTCTCTCGTTTGATTTTAATTCATTAAAAAACTTGTATTTTTATTTTGAAGACAAAAAAATTAGTTTATTAGTGAATTGAAAATAGAAGATATAGAAATAAGTTATAATTAACCATCATATCATCCATTGACGATAAAAATTAATTTGGCAAAGTATTTATTCAGAAATAAAAAAGATTTTGAACATACAATGAAATAGAATTTTCCGAATAGAAAGTCAATTAAAATATTAAACTTTATCATATATTTAAAACGTAATTAAACCTATTTTAAATAAAATAAATAAATTTTAAAAACGTAATTGTTTACAAATTTTGTTGAATTCAAAAATGAAAGAAAAGAAACCGGAAAACTTTAAGAAAAGATAAATTTATCCGTTTAATATTACTACATTAAAAATCTCCCTTTATTAATACTAAAATGTAGTAGTACAATGTTATGCATTGCATCTTGTGCTTCTCGTTAATGTCTCTGCTATATAGTTTTCATTTTACTTATCATATAATTTACTCAATGATTTAGTTACAAAAATAAGCCATCAAAAGATGAGCAGCATGTTACTTTAGCATATAATCATGTGTGAACAAATTTAAAAATTCAAATTATTTTATCATTATTGGAAACACAAACACGGATGTTATCTCAACTATGTGTTACGGTTTTTTCTATAATTAAAAAATTTAATACAATTATTTGTAAGAACAATAATCACCCATAAATAATAAAATTATAATAAAATATATAAAAAAATAGTTGCAAAAATAATATACTTTTAGTAGTTATTATATCTGTAGAATAAAAACACTTTTAATTATATAAATAAAGCAATAACAGTCTCACTCGAGTGGTATTTTTGTCATTTAAGTGAAATGAAATTTGAAAACAGCATCTCTTTAAATTTTGCTTAATTTAATGATTATTTTTAAGTATTTATCATTTTATTATTCTTAAGAAAACTAGAGCGACAATCACTTTTGAAAATATTCTAATAATTTCTAAAACTACCTTAAAAACTTCTCACTTTTATGTTAATACAAATTTTATAACATGCAATCTTAAGAAGAAAATGGAAAGGAGGATATATTTTTATACTGTTCATTTCATAATGCATATTAAATCCAGGTCTTAATTGTCAGCCTTCTCTTATGGCTTGTACTACACATATATTAATGCGATTGAGACGCATGTTATTGTAAGCCAGAAGCTTACAAATAAGAATGAATTTCTTGTTTGGCATGATCGGTTGGGTCATCCTGGA
>Ga0214543_1001069_pt1 | contig 51122 bp, 34 predicted proteins | sample CNSS2metaG_FD_160094 | JGI IMG/M metagenome (GOLD analysis project Ga0214543, IMG submission 160094) | Root nodule microbial communities from cowpea collected in UCLA plant growth center, Los Angeles, California, USA - CNSS2 | ecosystem: Host-associated > Plants > Roots > Nodule | place: USA... | reverse complement strand
AGAAAGAAGGAATCTTGGGGAGGAGATGAAACATACTAATGAGATGATGTCCAGAAATTGGCAGCCATATTTCTTCAGAGATGAGCGAAACTCAGCCAAAGAGAAACCAGAAAACGGTGGACAATCATAGTGCAACTGCAGAGTGAAGCAACCACATTTAGAAGAGGAACCCCATTAAAGATTGATCCAAGATTAAATGTTCTACCTTTCAACGAAGGATGAAAAATGAACGAGAATTGCACAAAACATGTAATATGTTCTATTAAGCACCTCACCCTGAATAAAAGTTTAGACTTTAGCTTTGAGTATACAAAAGAGAATTTCAAGATAGAAACTAGTTTTATATTTTTAAAAAAAAAAGAGCTTGAAATGCTGAAAATGATTTTCGTGAAAACATTCCAGAAGGGTCAAGGGACCAAAATCTTTTAGTCTAAATAAACAACTGAAAATTGTGAATGAGATGAGACCCCTAAATGAGACACTGGTTCAGAAAATTTTTTATCATTCAAATTAAACTGGATGTGGGAATTCATGAAAACCTATTTTACTCTTAAAATTATGAATTGTAACTGTATAAATATCAAAATGGACTTATAAATATGTAAATAAAGACATATATTATTATCACTGTTCGTGATATGTAAATAAATAAACTGACGAACATTGAGGTGAAGACACTTCCCGTGAACCTTCTGGAAGTTTTGATTGTGAGCCCAAAGGATGTTCTGGTTTAGCCTTGGGAATGTTGGCATCTGAAACAGGCTTCACATTGTTTTGTTGAGTTAATCCAGCTGCATTAGCTTTCAGATTACTTATTGCCTAGAGAAAATCTCCCTCAAACAACAAACCATGATATGGTCTAACTTGTAGCAAAAGCTTCCTGTTCTAAGTTTACATTCAAATTTTAATTATGTATGTGACCAAATTCTAGTTGGTGATCAAGTTCCCTGACTGAACAGCTTAGTCACTAGACTTCTTTGTGTGCCAACCAAGGTTAAAGATGAAAATTTAGCTTAAGTGATTGAAACTTCAACAATAGTAATACCTGGTGCAAGAGGAGGTCATGGTAACCAAAGAGGACATGGTGGCCAAAGTGGACTCTTCAATGTATAAACAGCAAGAGAACAAGTCATGCCTAGTAAAGTTGCTAATCCTTGCATGGTTTTCTTGACAAGGCAGATGTGTCTCGTGATTAAAAATTAGATTCCATGTTTTCTTATGAGTACTAAGAGTATTTGAGGTTTAAACCTGAAAAATCTAACAACCAAACTCAATCTTCCTTGGCGTCGTATAGTTGAACAGCAGGCATTTCTCAATTTGTGGAAGGTGATGGCCCATGATTACTAAACTTCGGTGTCTCTAGTCACATTTCCAGTAATAGTTCTTTTTCATTCATTTCTTCTTTAAAAAATTTCTCACCATGTCACTATAGTCGATGGATCCAAAGTTGAATCTCAAGGAATTGGTCAAGTTCATCTTCTTTAAATCTTAATTTTGGTTCGTACATTTCCTATTATCCTTACAACATAATCTTTCTAAGCCAATTGACTTGTTCATTAAATTGTTCACTAGCATTTTATGTTAGTTCCTTTGCAAACAGGAACATGGTATAGGTCATTTGATTGGAGAAGGCATGAATCACTAGGTCTCTATTACCTTAAATAAAGTCCCCCTGTTTTTTGTTTGCAACCTTAGCTCAAGAGCTTTTGCATGACTGTTTGGTTGACCTTTACCAAAGTTGAAGATCATGGTTCCTAATATGAAGCAATTTCAAGTTTTAGATTGTCAATTGTGTCAATTAGGAAAATATATAGGTCATCATTTCCTAAACAAACTTATAAACCATTTTGGAAAGATAATTAAAATCTTCAAAAGTGATTATCCTAAAGAAAATTTCTATATTCTTCCTTTTTGCCTCACACATCAATCTATGTTCATGATATAGTAATTTCAGGAGATTATGTCACTAGGATTTGTCAACTAAAAGAACACTTATTTAGTCATTTTCAAACCAAAGACCATGCCTATTTAAAATACTTTCTTGGTATTGAAGTGAATCACTCAAAAGGTGTTGTATCCTCAAATCCCTAGTATCACCTGTAATTTTTAAACTTTTTAAATTTTTATTCAGGAACCAAATAACTAATTTTGCAATAACATGGATTATTAAGTAACAGTAATAATCTCAATCAATCATTAATTTATAAATGTATCTAACGGCTAAAACCTTACAAATTCCATTCATAGACAAATAGATTTCAATCAATCACTGCTTAAAAGCTCACTTAGACACACCAAATCAATCATTGGGGCATTGTTCATATCACAAGCAGAACGAAGAATAAAGTAAACATCATTCACAGAGCAAATTCATAAACATGTACCATTGTCACTAGATACTTCTCTGCTTCTTGTTCTTCTTCAACTCTCCAGAACCTTGTTCCTTCTTTTTGTGCTATTTTTGGTCCTTTTCTGGATTTTTGTTAGACATGTCAAAGCCAGTTACCTACACCAAGAATCATTGTCTTAGGATTCCCGTCACGTGCAGCTTCCAAGCTAATTGTAAAACTAGCAAAATCTCAGTGTTTCCACATTAGAATGATATATAAATGGTTTAGACTCATCATCCATGTGACCAGTGAGATATGAAAGGCATTTATTAACCAATTCTAGATGCAAGTGTGAATTGTCTTCAACAAAAAAAGGCAGGATCTTTTGGTTAATCTCAATCCAACTACACCCTGGATTCTTCTTTAACCCAAGCTCCTTCATCTTTGATCTCACCTTCCGTACCTCATCCCATTTATGTGCAGAAGCATACATATTTGACAAGAGAATGTAGGTTGATGAATCATCAGGATCCTTATCGATAAGAATTTTAGCAATTTCAACTCCCAGATCAATATTTCTGTGCAAACGGCATGCAGAAAATAATGTGCTTAGCAACCCAACATCATCCCTGGTTTCAGGGTTTCTTTGTAGAATCTTGTATGCTTCATGCAATCTTCCAGTACGCCCAAGAAGATCAATCAAGCATGAATAATGTTCAACTCCAGGTTTAATGCCATAAACATTCATCATTTGACTGAAGTAATAGCATCCCTCATCAACCAACCCACTATAGCCACAAGCAGATAATATAGCAAGAAAAGAAACCCTATCAGGTTTTACATCGGATTGCAACATTTCAGTAAAAAGCTCCAAAGCTTCATAGCCCTGACCATGGGACCCATATGCAGTAATCATTGAAGTCCAAAGCACCAGATCTCTTTCTGGCAAACATTTGAAAACAATGAATGCTTCATCTACTGCGCCACACTTTGCATACATATCCAGCAGAGCTCCCATAACCACTTCATTGTTGTCCAATTTTTTCTCCATTTACCTTGTTCTAGTGCTGCTAGTTGAGAACAAGCTACTAAAACACTGGTACAAGTAATAGCATCTGGCTCAACATAAGATTTTCTCATTTCACTAAACAGGGCAAGGGCTTCAAAAAGTTTCCCTTCAGCCACATATCCAGAAATCATGACATTCCAATAAACTACCTGAGACTTTGGTATTGATTTAAAGATGTTTTCGGCTAACCCTACCCTTCCACATTTGAAGTATAAATCCATGAGAGAACTACTAATGAAAACATCAGGTTGTATTCTGTTTCGTATTATATATCCATGTACAAACATTCCGTCTAGTAGTTGAGCAGAACGTGAACAAACCATTATTAAACTACATAAAGTAGTCAAAGTTGGCTTGACTCCTTCGTTGTACATCCTCTTTAAAAGGCGAATGCATGATATGCTGTCACCTCTCAAACCATATCCACTAATCAAGGAATTCCAAGCAACAACAGTCTTTTTAGGCATCTCCTCAAAAACCTCTAGAGCCTTTCCTAGGTGACCGCATCTTCCATACATGTCAACAAGAGCAGAGCTAATGAAACTGTCCAGCAAAGACCCACTGTTAATCAACTCCTCGTGAATTTCCATTCCCCTGATCAAATCCAAAAGTCTGCCACACGAGGAAATAGCAGTTGTTATTGTAACTGAATCAGGTTCAAATTCAAATTTTCTCATCAGGCTAAAATACCGTAGGGCCTCTTTGAAGTTTCCACTTTGGTAATAACAAGAAATTATTGTATTCCAGCATGCCACATCCTTCTCAGGCATTTCATTGAACAATGATATGGCTTTTTCAAATGCATTGCATTTTGCATACATACCCACAAGAGAGCTTCCAACAACAATGTCCATCATTAAACCAGTTTTTATCAAGCATGTATGGATCATTTTTCCCAACAGAAACCTACACAGCCCCCCACAGGCCTTAATAACACTAGGGTAAGTATAACTATCAGGTTTCAGGTAAGGATAATGTAAAAACTTCTCAAAAAGGTCTAGGGCTTCCACATACATGTAATTCTTAGTGTAACCTGCCATCAGGCCATTCCACAAGGATATCTCACATGGGTTTTTCATGGTATCAAGAACACACTTTGCATGATCATACAAATGGCACGAAAGATATAGGTTAATCAGGTTCTTGCATAAACATATATCATTTTGCAATCCCAACGTTACAATTTTCTGATGAATGAGTTTGCCCTGCTTCAATGACTGGGAATTCTTACAAGCTCTCAAAAGGACTAGTAGTTTTCTAGTATCCATTCAGCAATTAGCAAGAAATACACTACACAAAAACCATAATCATCAATCTAAAGCATGGTAACAAAACAAATAATAACAACAGCGAAAATACAAAAGGGTGGCAAAATCAATAGCTAAGGCACAAGTAAAAGATGAGGTGAAATACAAGAAAACTCATGAAAGTACAAAAACTGATAAAAGCTTGAACCTTTTTACAAAAGTTAATTTCATTCCTTGTAACTTTTCGCAACCGAAATCGCGACGAGACGACGAACCAAAAAAACTATTTTAAAAAATAAAGTTTTGTAAGTCTTCACCATAGTTTATTTTGGAAAAACTATGGAAAGCCATAAAATAAGATATGCTCTGCAAAAACCGGATTTTGAGTCCGAGAGTCAGTTACATGTAGGCAAAATGTTAGCACTTACCTGCACCAGCCCAAGGACAGTAAATTTAATTATTAAAGGTACAAAATTTAAGGTGCAAAATTGATATGGTTTTTGAAATGTTTATTTTCCCCTAAAAAATATAAGAAAAGAATGGACAAAAATATTGTTTTGCTTTTTTGGGCCCAACAAGGATTAACCCTCCTACATATATCCATTCACAATGAAGAACACGGTTATGTAGTTCTTTAAAAGAAGAAACTATTTGAAAATTGGGCCAACGGGAGCTGCACTTGAGTGAGACGGAGTGCTGGTGAGAACAAGGCTTAAGTGATTGAGTGTTCATGTTTTTAATTCTGAATATATATTTTGGTATTTTTGAATAAGAAAAGGGATTAAGTACTAAGGCGACGCAGACGGTGACCGGTCACATGAGTACTCAGACAGTTAAAGGGTGTATGTCAGACGGTGTAGACGACCATACAAACATTCAAAAGAGAAGCGTATTGGAAGCTTATCTTTTAATTAATTCGTCATAGAAGAACCAAACACTATATGATGCGAACAACCAAACACTATATGATGCGAACGCTCGTACAAGTACTCAAAATCTATTTTGAAACTAATTTTATTTACTTAGAAGGAATTAAAATATTAAAATTTCAGCAAACAAACATTTTATTATAAAAAGTGTTCATGCCAAAAGGATTTTGCAATTGGACCAAATGAGAGAGGGAAGCGCACTATGTATGGACATGTAAAAAGGGTACATATGGAAAACACAATCAGAAATTGGGCCCGCGATTGAGTCCGACCTATGGCCGTAGAAGTAAAAGCTTGTAGCCATTCCCACGAGAGTTTTAAACGTTACAACACCATGTAATTGGATTCTTTCATGCAAGTGAAACCCAAATTCACAAAAGTATTCCAAATGAATTTTAAAAGTTAGGTGCATATTCACATTCAATGCAAGAAAGACCGCACACCAAATCAATGACATGTAAATTAAACCTCAAATTGAGAAAGGGCCCCACATGTGCATTAATTAAGGAAAACATAGACTAGAATAGACCACCGCCTAGAACCCACCATTATCATAAAACCATCCAAATTAATCCAAAATGTAATTGACATCGTTCATGCTATGCAAGTTGATATTTCTAATTGTAAAGATACAAAAAATAATATGGCACACCAGAGAAAAAAAGAAAGCCGCGCACATAAATTTAATTTCATGTAAATAAATCATCCAAGGTAGAAACAATCATTCACGATCAGAGTTCCTGCTGCAGTAGAATATTGAGCACACATATAACCACACGAACAAAGCTTCAATCAATCACGAAAACGAACCCAAAATAAAGCAAGCGCCAACAAACATATGCATACCCAGAAACCCGACCCACTCGTTTAATTAAAACCAAAAGCGCAATATATAGCAGCCCCACCGCTATCTTTCCAAGACGGGAACCACCCATCTGCTCAAACATGCCCCCATTGCAATGCACAATACCCAGAATTCCACGAAACCCAAAACTCAAACAAAATGAATTTAAATATTCAAAACACAAAACATATCCCATAACCTAACAAACTCAATAATTTCCCAAAATTTAATATTCATTCTTCCTTTAATCTCCGCTCCCAACTTGGAACATTACAACCAATCCAGAAACGCCTCCCGAATTCAATCCGATGATAGAATGCAAACACAAAATTCATTCGAAACAAAAAATTAACACTGGTACCCTATAACCAAAGACAGAGACCCCAACCGTGATAACAGAATCCAGAAACAAACACAAATCCCACACGAATGCGAGCCAGCAATGAAACTCTTCAACATTTTCACAGAACTTCGATTTCATATATCCATATGCAAATGTAGTCATCAAAGTAAAAGCCAAAATAACATACATGCTTCCCCTTTCAAAACCCTATCAGAGTCCCCAAAATGCAGCGAGCAACAAATAGAATGAATAAAACACCAGAACAACACCAATGGAGTTGAGTTAGGATGAAACCAGTTTGTCGCAGCTCTAACTTGACTTACGAGAACGGAGAGTGAAACCCTCGTCGGAAATTGCAGCGGAAGCCAAGGGCTCCGAAGTGGCAGAGTGGCGATAAGATTCGGGAGTTGAGCGAGAGCGGCAATCGCAGCGGACCACGGTGGGCTTAAAGACGCTCGAGGTGGTGGCTCGTCGACGCCGACAACGTTGGGATGCTGGAGATGGCAGCTTAGGGCTTAGGTGCTGCGTTATGCGCGAGAGAAAGAGACGGAGAAGCAAGCCGTTCAGAGGCGGCGCAGCGGTCGTGATGGAGGAGGTTCCAGGGGGGCTGAGGCGAGGCGGCTCCGATGGAAAGCCCCAATCGCTGGCACAGCAGCAGGATGAAGCTCGCCGGAGACCAGAAATTGGAGGTTGGTGAGTGCTGGTGATGGTGGGGTGTGAGGATGAGTGTGTTCTGTGTGATGGTTGACGAAGGATGAGAAATTGGGGAGTGATTCTGTGTTGAAGGAAAAAAAAGCTGCAGTATGTTTCCTTGCTGCGTGTATGTCTGTTGGAGGAGAATAATGAGTTCGTTGGGACGGAGAAAAGGAGACTGCAGTGGTTGAGTGGGGAGCGTTTAGGAGGGTTCAAAGAGAAAAACATAGAGTGTGGGTATAACAATGGATATTGGGTTATTAGTCTAATACAAAGAAAAAGAAAACAAGGAGAAGAAGAAAGAAATCATACCGAGCTATTGGCTCATCACAAAAACTTTTTTTTTTTCAATTATATCTTTGGTTATCATTTTCGTTCCATAATCTTAATTTGATCTTTTTTTTGTTAAAAGTCTCAATTAGATTCTCAATTTCATGTTAAAATGTATGATAGATATTCGTTCTGTTAAGATGAGGTAAACATCGTTAAATGAATAAATAATGACTTGACATGGTTGGACGATGTTGAAACAATAACAAGACCATAAATATTAAAGTTATTAGTGACGTGAAAGACAAATAAAAATTTGATTTAACATTACAAGCTAATTTTTGAAATTAGGATTTATGAATATTCACTAATGGATAAGCACCATGGGGATTAGTCATTGTTCACGTTCTACCATACATTTGTCCCCTTTTCTAGGTGTAGGTTCATGGGGTTTATGTAGCAGTTTTTTTTATTAGGTTTGTTTGTTTCAATTGCATTGGATTTTAGTTACATCATTACATGGCATGTTAACCACTTTATGTTTTGATGCAGATTTTTCTTGTGGAGCAAATGACTAAAGGATTGTGTTTCTCTCTATTGACTATAGTTATGCATTATAGTTGTAATTTTGAAGAATTGTAGTGGTGTTAGTGAGTCTTAAATTTAATTTAATCTGTAAGAGTTTGTTTCTGGGGATTTCATAAATTCATATTGGAATTGGACAAGATTTTGAAAATGATTGTGAGGAACGGGTAAACAGATCGGGAATTTAATTTATGTTTATAAATCCTAATTTCAAAAATTATTTTTTAATATTAAATCAGATTTTTATTTCTTTATTGTCATTGTTTCAGCACTGCATAACCATGCTAGGTCACTATTCAGATAACGACTTTACCACAACTTAACAGAAAAGGCATTTGTGATACATTTTAATAAAATTGGGGACCTAATTGAGACTTCTAAAAAAAGGAACCAAGACCATAATTAAACCTTTTTTTAGAAGCTGGCTAAGCAGACGAGCCTAAACTTTTTTTATTTTTAAATTTTAATTAATTTAACTAATTAATTTTTATAGAATTTTTCGCAAACTTTATTTTATCCATTTTCGTTTTCTTGTTCTATTTTTTAATTTTTGAAAATATATTTTATACACTCGGATGAAATTAGGTGTTGATGGTTATGCTTCTTATCTAGATTTTACTAGATAATATTAAATTTTGACTTTTCATATTATTATAGTAAAAAATAAGTAAAGATAAAGACACAAATTTCATCTAAGCTTCAAAGAACGAGAGGAAAAACAATTCAAGCAGGTAGGAAAACCAATTATAGAGGCATATATAGAAAAAGAGTAATGGGATTGTTATTAACTGTGGTGGAAACACCCTTTTATACACAGGATAGAACACACCAAAAAGTGTAACTAACAAAGTAATAAAAGTAAAAGCTATAACTAATGTAACAAAACAGAGTTCTCATATTTGGGTTAGATACAAAACTCAACACACCTCCCTCAGCCAATGCTTTTACACTAACAACCCCAATTTGATTTCTCAAAGAACTAAATCTATCAAACTTTAATGGTTTTGTAAGTATTTTTGCAAGTTGGAATTTCGATCTATAGTGGCCAATATTAAGACAACCCTTGCTAACTTGTTCCCTTATAAAATAGTATTTAGTTTCTATGTGTTTGCTTCGGCCATGAGATGATGGATGTCTTACAAGATCAATAATTGACTTGTTGTCCACAAGCAACTCTATTTTTTACGATAACTCAAATTTCAACCCTTTCATCAATGAGCCTAGCCAAGCAACTTGACAAGCTGCTTCACGAGTGAAGATGTACTCTGCTTCACACTAAGATAGGGCCACTACTTGCTCCTTAGTTGAGCTCCATCATATAAGAGATTTTTTGTAACATCCCTACTTTTAATAAATTATATTATTTACTTTATCTTTACTCTAAATATAAAAGTTAAAAAATCCTACGTCTTTATTAGTATTTTGTATATTATATCAAGATATAGTTTGAACAATGAGAAAGAAATTAAGTAGTTCTTAAGAAACATTAAGAATAAGTAAAATAAAAATAATAATAAATGACTACAAAAAAAAAAGTTACTAATATATAGATATATAGGTTAAAAAAAAGGAATCTTCTAATGTTAAATCTAAGAGATAAGAAAGGAAAAAAATTAAGTAAAAAGAAGAAGATAAGAATATAGGAACATGAGAATAAGAAGTGATAAGATCGCATTTAATGCATGCAATTATCACTTTGAACCTAAGTATATATGAATGTGATAGGAAAGAGCAAAAGAAATGAGGAAATGGTGATTAAGTAAAAAAGGAAAATAAGGCATGAGGCTTATCTCTTCATTAATGAAGAGAATCTTTGCATTAATTAAATGTGCACATGGCTTTCTTATAAAAGGATGGAATGAAAGAGAAAAATGCAGAAAGAATGAAGGGAAAGAAGGGGAGAGAGAGAAAGAGAGAAAGAAATAGAGAGAGAAAGTTTGACCAAAAGATTTGAAAGAGATCTTAGTCTTCTAGAAGTATTGCTATAGTGCGCCTCTCCAACTAATAAGGTAAGATGAGAGTGAGGTTAAGCTCTTTTTATATTAATCTTGATAAACTCATGTGTGTTATATTAATATTTTATTTATTTTGAATCATATATTATTCTATTTACTTCCATTTAACTTATTTTCATTTATTATCCTATTATATTTATATTATTTAGTCGATATCCAGTTATACATTGATCCTGTTTATTTATTTTATTTAATTTATCTCCAATTATGCACGGGTCTTGTTCCTTTATTTTATTTATCTCCAATTATACATTGGTCCTATTTATTTATTTCATTTAATTTTATCTCCAATTATGCACTAGTTCTGTTTATTTATTTAATTTAATTTGATTTCCAGTTATGTACTGGTTCTATTTAATTATTTCATTTAATTTATCTCCAATTACACATTGTTCCTATTTATTTATTTTTTTTAATCTATCTTGAGTTACACACTGGTCCTATTTATTTATTTTGTTTAATCTATCTCTAGTTACGCACTAGTCCTTTTTATCTATGTTATTTAATTATCTCCCATTACGTACTAGTCGTATTCATCATTTCATTTCATTTTATTTATCTCCAGTTTTTCACGGATCTTTATATTTATTTATAATTCATTTTATTTTATAACATTCTAATCCATATATAGTTAATTATTTAAAGTTTTTCTTTGATTCTTATTTTGTTTTATCATTATTTTATAATTTGAAAAATATAAAAATAAACTAAAAGCAAATATTATTTTATTCAATAAGCTTGGATAAGAGAAAGTTACCTATATGTTTTATTGTTATTTTATATTCTTTGTGTATGGTGTATATATATTATTGGTCAAAAAATGACATAACTTGATAGTCATCACATTTTATGATCTTTGAATATGTCCAAGAGTATGTCAATTAATAAATAATCTTAAGTCTAGTTTCAATAAGTTGATATCTAACAAATGTCAAAGTGTTTGTATTTGGAAAGTCATAGTTTGGTACACTACGGGATGAAAGGTAGGGGCCATGGTGAGATCTAAAGAAGTTTTACCAAGTAGGTGAGTATCTGGATAGTTCAAAATAATGTCCTAAACTAGGATATTCATAGGCCAAACTTGGGACTATCCGATACCTGCTCGACATCGCCAAGGTTAGGTAGTGACTATATATCTCTTTTATTGGCCTATAAATGGCTAATATTCTCGAGAAAGAAATAATTATGATTGTACCAATGTTTTTATGGGAAATATTCAACTACCTAATCATTTCCCAAAATAGCTTTTAATGTTCGTAATGGATCATTAGAAGTGAAATATGGATCCATATGTCTAGTAAAATGAGATTGAGTTCTGTGGTTGTAGGTCCAATTCTAGACCCCTAGTGTATTTATTGTTTATTGAGTTTATTAAGATTGATATTTAAGGCTTATAAAGACCTCAGTCCTTTCATATTTTTCTTTCATATGTACTTGATGCATGAGTAGAAGAGGAACATGCTCAGTAAGATTTGTTCGAGATATTATTAGTGGATCTTCTGAAGATTGGCTCGTGGATAATTTATATTAATATCTTGAGGAGATATTAAAAATATAGATAATCTTCTATTCTGATGTACAACTCTTAATATTATACAAAATACATATTTTTGTAATATTTCATTAATAATTACAGAAGTGTAAACTATTGCTATATATATATATATATATATATATATATATATATATATGAAGTTATTTTATTATTAATGTCCGCTTAAGGAAAATCTTATTGTAAAAAAAATAATTAATTGTATTTTTATCAAATAATAATTATTTAATATAGTAGTCAGGGCGTCACACTTTCGAAGGAAGAAAATATACCCAACAATACTCTTCCTATCCCATTTCTCCTCACACCAATCTTCATCTGAATATGCAGCGACTTCCAAGCCATTTCCTTTATCTTCCTTTGAAACCAGAATGCCAAACATATGTGTACCTTGCAAGTAGCGCAAAATCCTTTTAGCAACATTATGGTGTGATATTCTTGGATCATGCATGTACTTACTAATCCCTCCAACACTAAAACTCAGATCAGGTCTTGTATTGCACAAGTACCTCAAGCTTCCCATAAGTTTCTTGTAAGTAGTTGGATCCACTATTTCTTCTTCTGGCTCCTTTTCCAGTCTCAAGCCCACTTCTGCTGGTGTGTTGGCTGGATTACTCTTTTGCATGTCAAACTTTGATAGAACTTCTCGAGTTCAACCAGTTTCTATGTTTGATTATTCTTAATGGAATCAATCTCCTTTTGCATTACTCTCCTTCACTTCTCATTAGTAACTACTTGTTCAAACTCTATTGGCTTGGATTCGACTATCATGGCATAATGAACAAAGTTTCCTTCATCAATGGCAATTGCATCATAAAACAGTTCATAATCCCTAATATGCAATGGTAGTTTAGTCTTTCTGGTTGACCTTCTTACATTACCATCAGGTGCACCAAACTTAGTTTGCGTTCCTGTGGTCCCAGTATTTCCTTCTACAGCTTCATCATCTATCAAGATATTAGGCAAATCTGTCTCTAGTTTATGTGACTTCCACTCCCAAACAACAACTTCTTCCACTATAACATCTCTACTTATGGCAACTTGGCTTGTTTCGGTGAAAACAACCTATAACCTCTTATAGAATGGTAACCAACTAGAATGTGTGTTGTTCCTTTATCATCTAGTTTCCTCCTCAATTGGTCCGGTGTGTGTTTGTAGCACACTAAGCCAAACACCTTTAGATGACTCACATTCGGTTTTATCTTTGACCATGCTTCCTTTAGTGTCACATCCTTCATCCTCTTTGTACGCATTCTGTTCAAGATATATGTGGTAGTTATCACAACTTCTCCCATAAGAACTTTGGCAAATTCTTACTCAGCATACATCTTACCATATTAAGAATAGTTCGATTCTTTCTCTATGTTGTTCCATTGTACTCTAATGTATAAGGAGGAGTGAACTCATGAGTTATTCCCTCCTTTCACAAAAACTTCTAAATTCATTAGAAGTATACTCTCCTTCACCATCAATTTTAAGCAAATTTATCTTTCGTTCACTATGTAGTTTAGCCATCTTCTTGAATTTCTGGAAAATCTCAAGCATTTCACTTTTATGTTTAAGGAGATAATATTTGTTGCCAATCATCTATGAACACAACATAATATTTGTTGCCTACAAGAGTTGTTATTTCATTTGGGCCACACACGTTAGAGTGGATTATCTCCAACACCGTTGCTGACTTCGTGGGTAGAAAGGTATTAAAGTTACCTCTACTTTGCTTACATTCAATACATTCCTTGCATACGGTTTCAGGAACATTAACATGTGGTAGGCCATTAACCATTGTACATTTTCTTAGCTTGGATAGGTCTTTAAAGTTTAGATGCCCAAACCTCAAATGCCATAGCCACTCTATGCTATCTGTTGTAGCCGAAAAACACTCATGCTTAACAACACTTATGATGATTTGAAAGGTTCTATTTGTGAGAGGTTTGCCTTGATTACAAGTCTTCCATTTTTGTCGAACATGTTGAGGCAATTGTCTGCTAGTTTCATCACAAAGCCTTTCTATAGAAGTTGACCAAGACTAATCAAGTTAGTCTTTAACCCAAGTACATATAACACTTCTTCAGTTACCACTTTCTTTCCATCATCATTCCTCAAAACCATTCTACTAAAGCCTTCTGCCTTTAAAATTATGTTATCTGCAAATTTTATTTTCCCATGCACTACTTCTTTAATCTTTACAAACCACCCCTTCCTCCCGATCATGTGAATGGAGCAGCCTGAATCCAGGTACTACAATGCATTTTCTGATACGTTTTCACTCGTTCTTGCCATTAGAATTATAACTTCAGAATCTAAGATGTCATCCTTGGCGTGAGCTTCAGATTTTTGATTCTTTGGCTTGTTTTTTGCACCAACACCCTTCCAACACACCTTGGCAAAGTGTCCAAGTTTGTGACAGTTGTGGCATCTCACTTTTCTCTTATCAAATTTCCATTATGTTTCATCGTCTGAGTTGTTGCCAGACTTGTCACTAGTGCATAATTACATTTTTACCTCGCCTTATAGGCCTCGGTTGACAAGGAACTGAAACATATAACGGTGCGGTGGCATTTTTGCAATTACAGGCAACTTTTTATGTCTCAGTTCAAGAAAAACCCGAAGCCAAAAGGGGTTATAGGCTTCGGTTAAAAAAAAAACCGGTGCCAAAAGGTTCTTATATGCTTCGGTTGAACAAACCCGAAGCCAAAAACGTGGCTAGAAATTTCAAAAAAGCCACTAATCGTTGTCTTTGGCCTCGGGTGGCACTGAACTGGGGCCAAATAGGACTATATGCCTCGGTTATTAATTGAACCGAGGCCATATAGTTTAATTAGGGCACAAAAACGCGAACCCTTCTACTTCTTCCTCGCGCGTCGCTGCATCTTCTCCATCTCTCTCTGCATCTCGCTAGTCTCCTGGATCCCCTCTCCCTTTCACCTCACGCATGAACAAAGCAAACATCACCACCCATCTATGCCGCACCCATTTTGACCGGTGAGCTCTTCCTGTCTTCTCGCCGTTCGTCGCAACGGCGCCGATGATGGCTTGTAGTGGTGGTTTGCGTTCATCGCTGCGACAATGGTTCACATTCATCGCTCTAGTGAACGATTTCGATTACGATCCCAGACTTGTCCCAAAACTCAGCGATACTAGAGCTTCTAGTTTCTTCTAGCACTCTCAAACTTTCGCCCAAATCTGACAAGTCACCGGAGCCGTCATTCCCGGTGGAGAACTCAAACGCGCCAGAACTGCTCAGCTCGCCGGAAAGCTCCCCGACGTTGCTCTACGAAGCTCGATGCTCGAATGCGATCACGGAGGTGGGAGAGACCGTCGTTTCGGACGCTAACTTGAAACCCCTAGGTTCGGAGCCAAGGGTTCTGAGAGGGGGTTACGGCGGCGGCAAAAGCGGCTACACAACCAGCAATTAGAGAGCATAGGAGAGAGGAACCTGGGAAACAACAGCAGTAATAGGAACTATGTTCTCTTAGGGCAAGAAAATTCGTGAATGTCGGGGTGGGTCGTATTGGGTGCACTCCGTATGCCTTAGCCATGAATAATAGGACAAATGGATCTTGTGTTGAAGAGATGAATGCTGCAACATCCATGAATGCTCCTTGCACTGTTTCAGGTTTCACTGTTACAAATGCTTCTTGTTGCCCAACGGGGACGGATGTGCTGTGTGTTCCTAATCAAACACTGTGTCAGAATAGAAGTCAGTATGTGTTTTAGGTGGTTGGTGATTCAAAATGTAGGAGTGATGTTGTGATGGTTTTGTGTGTTTGATTTATGTTTGTTAATTAAATGGTTCTGTCAATGGTAATCATCTTGAGGACAAGGAGAAAAGAATTTATGATGATGAACAGAGGAGCGTGCTGTGTCGCGAAAAATTTAATTAAAAAAAATATTTTTACCATATGGCTTGGTTCTCGTGGACCCGAGGCAGAAAAGGAACTATATGGCTCCGGTCATTTAAAACTGAGGCATAAAAGGGACTCTATGGCTTCGGGTAAGAACCGAGGCCAAAAGGGGTACCTTTTGGCCTCACCTCAATATGCTTCGGTTCCAGACCCAAGGCAAAATGAGAAAAATAACCGGGGCAAAAAGCCCTTACTGCACTAGTGTGTGTTGCTTGTGCTTCACCATATTTGCAGACCCATCACACCTTTCCTCTTATGAATCTTTATGTCTAGTAGTGTTTTTGCCACCATTTCTTGAACCTTTTCCCTTTGCTTTGTATTAGGATCGATTACACAAGAATTTAGTTAATTACATCTAATATCAACAAAAACGTCTAACTCTCCGTAGTGGAAAACCTAGGGTTTACAAAATGAAGAGATAAGGAAGAGATGGAAACCAAAGAGAATATGAAAGCCCTCTCTCAAGGTTCTTAGCAACTGCTCCATGCTCCAATTGCACCTCCCATTTGCGTCTCCATCTCCAATTCGCAACACGTCTTCCTCTCCAACCCCAAAAGGGGAAAAGTCACCATGAATGGAAGAGAAGACCCAAGGAGGAGTGGAAGAATTTCCCAACACCCCTAGCAACCTCCAAGAGGTCTTCCAAGCTTCTAAAAGTGTTTCTGTATCACACAAAATGAGGAATCCCCTTTACCCTTGTGAGAAACATGTTTAAATACCCATTTTTGACACATCAACATCGGTGTCGCCCGACCCTAGGTTCCACTGCCCGACACTATCAGTTAAAATGTGAAACCATAGCTTCTTTTGTAGATGGTGCCCAACCTTGGCTTTTTGGACTCTTTGGCACCTGACCTTTTGTACTAACGCCCGACCTTAACCTCCCAGTCTCTCTCGAGCTTAGTCTTGTGTACTGGTGCTCGACCCCACACTCTCCAATACCACTGGTTATTTTCTATTATAAATTGGTTATTAACATTAACTACCAATATTTTGGTTACCAAAGAAATTGATTTCTACATGGATCTTTAAATTGTTTTGTTACTAAAATTGGCCATTATTTAAGTTTTTTTTTTTGTATATATGTTAGTATTTTTAGTGAAATTGGAAAACCAATTAAAATATATTTTGTTTTAATAGATTATTACACATGTTAATCGAATATTTCAGTTTTTCATTTATTTCAGAAAATAACTTAAAACCGTGTTAATTGATTATTAAAGAAGGTAATATGTTATTTTATGAGATTAGTTGAAAACATTTTTTTTTCTACTATCTATTTTAGTCAATTAACAAAGCAGATAATTGATTATCCTGTTTTGAAACATTATTTAAAGGATTATTGGTGAAGCAAACAAAATATATATTTCACACGTTTTAAACTTTTTGAAATAACTCTTAGTTGGTTAATTTAAACATTGTGTACTAAATTGAAATTCTCGTGAATATCTTATGTAGAAGACACTAAACGCATAAAGTGAAAGCTATAAATACATCTTTAGTATCAACGTATTCAAGCATCATCATCGAAACAACTCCCCCTTGAAGTTTGAATTTACTCTTAAAGTCTAACACGCACTTCCTTCATGGTGGTAAACACGTTCTTTGCCTTATTTGTATTTTGATATACGTTGTTAAATAATCTTGAGAAATGCATTTTTTGTAGATTAAGATAAAAAATATTAGTGTGGATAAATGAAATGATAATGAAAAGATTTATATAGAAAAGAGAAACAATTTCTATATTTTAAGACAAAATTAAAGTCACATAGATTATAACATTTTTGTCATATGATAATTTGAATTAAGAATGATGTACTATTTATACTTTATGTCCCAAAGACTTGCATATTTATACTCTAATACAAAACCTCATATTTCCTGTTAATTTTGTTTTGAATTTGTTTTTGTAGAAAATACTTATAAAATTTGTTATGAAAAAAAAAATTACAAGAAATTATTACCAATATTTTTATAAAATATTTTGTATAAAACACTTTTCACAACAAATTTTATAAGAAATATTTATGAATTGTATAATTTTGTACAAATAATTATCTACGAAAAAGTTACCTGCCAATTAAGATTCTTAGAAAAAATAACAGAAAAAAGTCTCTTTTTTTTGCAATTTTTTTTAATAAATTTATAAGAAAAATCCTATATAATATCAGAACTTTTAGTGGTGATAACACGTACGTAGAACTAACATAGACTTAGTTGATAATAATTTAAATAAATATTAAATATATATTATATTTGCATTATTCTAATCATACTAATATAAATATATTTATATTTTGTATAATTTATAATATATGACCGATAATTATATAACATTCCATAATATATTAATTTAAAACATCACAAGTAGACATGTAAGGTGACAATTTAAATTAAAAAGAATGTTTAGGTGACAAATAAAAAAAGGAACATGTTTCAAGTTCAATGGTACCTACTTTTAAGTTTGTTTCAATGTAGTACCCAAATTTGAAATTGTGCATCAATGTAGTACACTCTGTTAATTTTTCATGTTCTTTTCCATTATGAATAGCAATGGTATGGCCAATCATTGTAGGTATAATGGTAGATGTTCTGGACCAAGTTAATATTATATCTTTTTCCGCTTTTGTGTTAAGCTTCTTTATTTTTAAGGATTTTTTTTAGTGAACGCGTCACAGTTAATTACTCATTTTTATTGTAAAGACGAAGAAACAATTTCTATTTTCTCTACTATTTAGTACGACGACGAAGAATCAAATTATCACTATATTTCTTCCTTTTTCTACTTCTTCTTCCAAGTGCAGGAAAACCGCAACAACCTCTAGTTTATTTATTTATTTTTTTAATAATTTTTTTGAATTTAAAAATAAAATTTGTCACGTGTCAAATCCTTGGTGTGACACGTGGCAAGGTACCGCCACGTGGCAAATACCTTGTCTAGTGTCATTGTCTTGATTTCAACTTAGTCCCCAGATATGTCTATTTATTTCAATTTAGTACCCATATATGTTTATTTGTTTCAATTTAGTCCCCGCTCTATTTTTTTAAATTTAATACCCAATTTTTTTTTTCAAAATAGAGAAATATTGTCTCTCTTCTAAGACAAATTTTTTTATTTATATAAATGCATATTGATATTTGTTACTAAAAATGACTTATAAAATTAAGTATTGAAATTTATATTAAAGTTAATGGTAAAAGTCATGAATAACATATTTATGTTTTGTTATATTAATATTTGTTATACTCATGAATAACAAAGTTTTGGTAAATTTGTTATTCATGGCTTTTATCACTAAACTTAATATAAATTTCGATACTTAATTTTATAAGTCATTTTTAATAAAAAAAAATATAAAATTTATATAAATAATAAATTTGGTCTTAAGGGAGACACAATATTTCTCTATTTTGTAAAACAATATTCGGACAAAATTGAAACAAATAGAGCAGAGGCTAAATTGAAACAAATAAACATATATGAGTACTAAATTGAAACAAATAGACATATCTAGAGATTAAGTTGAAATCAAGATAATGACACTAGACAAGGTATTTGCCACGTGGTGGTACCTTGCCACGTGGCGGTACCTTGTCACGTGTCACACCAAGGATTTGACACGTGACAAATTTTATTTTTAAATTCAAAAAAACTATTAAAAAAATAAATAAATAAACTAGAGGCTGTTGCGGTTTTCCTGCACTTGGAAGAAGAAGTAGAAAAAGGAAGAAATATAGTGATAATTTGATTCTTCGTCGTCGTACTAAATAGTAGAGAAAATAAAAATTGTTTCTTCGTCTTTACAAGAAAAATGAGTAATTAACTGTGACGCGTTCACTAAAAAAAAATCCTTAAAAATAAAGAAGCTTAACACAAAAGCGGAAAAAGATATAATATTAACTTGGTCCAGAGCATCTACCATTATACCTACAATGATTGGTCATACCATTGCTATCCATAATGGAAAAGAACATGAAAAATTAACAGAGTGTACTACATCGATGCACAATTTCAAATTTGGATACTAAATTGAAACAAACTTAAAAGTAGGTACCATTGAACTTGAAACATTCCTTTTTTTTACTTGTCACGTGGTGGTACCTTGCCACGTGTTACTAACAATGTCACTGTCACACCAAAGATTTGACATGTGACAATTTTTTTTTTAAATTAAAAAAAATTAAAAAAAAAAACCAAAGGCTTGGCACGCCATTAACGACGTTTGTAAAAAATTAACGGAGTGTACTACATTCATGCGTAATTTCGAATTTGGGTACTAAATTAAGACAAATTTAAAAGTGGGTAGCATTTAAAAATTTTAAAATCAAACTGAGTATGTTCCGAGTAATTAAGCCTAAAATAAATAATAACAAAATTTATCATTAACTGCCAGATATGCATTGTGTACAAAATGAAGTATACTTTTAGAAATCAAAGATAAAAAATAATAATGATCAAGAACCTTAAATAGTTAAGAAATAAAAAATTGACCTTTTCGGTAAAAATAAATTATTAAAACATGTGGGCCAAAGTGGGAAGATTGGCAAAGTAAAAGAATGATAAGGAAGAGATGCTTTGTCTTTCCGAGCAGCAATGCGTGCTGACAGTAGAAAAGATTCAACAGTTGTAAAGTAAAAGAAGAGATGTTTTTGTTTATTAGGAGGAAAGGAATGCGTGTTGAAATGGATTAGTATGAGATTCTAGAGTGTTCCAAGGTTTTACTCAAAAGAACAAAGAAGAGAAGAAGTTAAGTCTGAATGGTATGCTTCATTTCAACTCTAATTGCAGAGAGCATTATTATCTATCTGAGTCTTTGAAGGTTTGTGGAAGATTGCATAATTAACACACATATCTTCAGGTAAACACAAATCACATCCATCAGCTTTTCATCATCTGTTTTCTATTTTCAATTCTCTGGTTTTCTAAGAGATAGAAAGTTAAGTCTCGGCTTTTCAATTCTAATTGCAGAGAGCATTGTTTCAGTCTTTGAAGGATTGTGGTAGATTGCACAACACACGTTTCTCCAGGTAAACACAAAACACATCCTCTTCTTTTCATCGCTTTCTTTTCCTGACTGATTTTAAGTATTCTTTCACATCAAATAACGCTTTAATGATAACGCTTTAGATTTATTTGCATCTCGAGGATTGTGCATGTGTTATGGGCCACATGGAAGAATAAAAATACCATTTTCTCTGATGAGTTAATTCATAATATTAAAGTTGAAGTTTCTAATTTTACTTCTAAATTTTGGTTCCAGTTGAATTAGAATTTCAATGGTTAGTTTGTATGAGATAACCTCTCCAAGTAATTAGTAAAAACATATTCAGCAATTTAGACAAGTAAGGTTTTGAATTTTGAATGAAGTAGAAGAAAATAATCTTGATATTTCTCATCCCTTGCATTAAATTCGTTATATATAGTTACAAATCTCTTGTTTTGATCCTCATAAAAAAGATTTTACGTTATAATCTTATATTTCCATTTGATTATTCTTTGATTCATCTTATGATATTCAATGATATTCAATGCTTTTCAAATGATTAATTAAGACTCGGAATAGTCTTACCATGTTTTAATACTTAGATGAAACAATTAATTTCGTTCAGGCGATTATTTTTTTCGTACTTTTCGTTCAAGTTTGTGGATCCACAATCCTCTTCATAATTATCTTATGCACGAGTTATATTCTCAAATCTAGTTTGTTTTTCTTGTAATGTCAGAATGTGTCAAATGAAACTTTCCACTATAAAATATGTTGGACCAAGAGTGTCAAGTAAGGTCATAAGGTTTATCGAGTTTGGTAACCTTGCATGAAATAAAATGAGACGAGGTCTTCGTGTTCATCTGTTGTCTGATTTCATCAAACAAAAGTCCAGTCTCTAGTTTTGTCAAACAAAACTCAACCTGTGTCACTATCTGGTTCGGTTATGCAATTGTTGTTCTTCATCTTTGGTCTGCTATATTGCTATATTGTTCTGAGTTGAAAGAGTTTGTCCATCTTTCAGCTATTGCGATGATTGATCCCTTCAACAGCCCGGTCCATTTAGAAGCTGGTGTAACCTCAATCGGTGCTTTTATCATGTTCGTTTATCATGTCGCAAATGAATCATTTGGGAGTCTAACCTTTATTGATTTGATGTCATATGTTGGTGCTGCCCTTCATTTGTTTATTTGAAAGTCAAGTGAACGCCGTGCTCCCCATGAAGAATACATATCCTGACATGTTTTTTCGGTCATCAACATCTCCACATTAGTCACTGTCTGAGTAGCCGACTAGTCGGTAATCATCCGTCCTAATATAGATCAGGACAAGTGACACTATTTCTCTCACGTACCTTAGAATTCTCTTTAAGGCCTTCCAATGAGTATACCTCGGTTCCTCCACATACCGACTTGCTATTCCAACATTCAACATTAAATCCGGTCTAGTATTTGTAAGATACCTGAGACTTCTAATCAGACTTTAGTATTTTCTTGTATCAACTCGGTTTCCATCTGCATACTTAAATTTTTTTGTGCCCGGTTCCATAGGGGTGGAAACTGGATTGCAACTCATCATCTTAAAGTTCTTCAAGATATCCTCAACATACCTTTCCTGCGACATAAAGAGTCGTCCTTCCCTTGAACGACTTCCAAACTAAGGAAATACTTCATAAAACCTAACTCGGTTATCTCGAACTCCTTCTTCATCACTTTTTTAAAAGCTTCAATCAGCTTGGCATTATTCCCCATGAAGATAAGGTCATCCACATAAAGGGCAATGAACATCACATCTTCTCCTTTCTTTTTGACGTAAAGAGCATGTTCATAAGGGCACTGCTTATACCTATTCTTCTTGAAGTAGGTGTCGATTCTTTCATTCCATGCTCGTGGAGCTTGCTTCAAGCCATAAAGTGCCTTCTTCAATCTCAACATTTTTTTCTCTTCGCCTCTTCGCATGTATCCGAGTGGTTGTTCAACATATACTTCCCCCTCCAAGACTCCATTCAGAAATATCGACTTCACATCCATTTGTAAGATTATCCATCTGTGTTGAGCTGCTAAGGAAATAAGCAGCCTAATTGTTTCCATCCTCGTCACTAGGGTGAATACTTCATCATAGCCGAGCTTTATATCGCTGAACTTCACCTTCAACATTTGTTTTCTTCTTGTACACCCATTTTACACCAATAGGCCGAGTTCTTTTGGGTAGATCGGTTAGCTCCCATGTGTTGTTGCGTTCGATTGCTTTGATCTCCTCATTCATCGCCCTCTGCCACTTCTCCTCCTACACGACCTCTTCAAAACTCAAGTCTTTTGAATATGCAAGGAAATATATAACATGTACTTCGTCAATGGAGTTATATATGTCTTGTAAGCTTCACGCTCTAGGCTGTAGAGGTTTATCTTCTTCATCAAAAGTCTCACGATCCTTCACAACAGGTGGTGTATGTATTTTCGAGCTTCTAGACTTCTTCTTTGAGTTTTTCCACTTCCACTTGCTCTCTTCATCAATTTGAACATCTCGACCCATAATCACCTTCTTTGTTATTGGGTTGAACAAACTATACACCTTGGTTTTTCATCGTACCCAATAAATACGTACTTCTTGCTCTGATATTCAAGTTTGGTCATTTGTTGAGTTGGAACATGACCATAAGAATTGTTGTCAAACATTTTGAGGTGACACACACTCGACTTTCTTACACTCCAGACTTCTTTCATCAGAATCGAGTAGCCTTTCCATTAGCTGGCCCATGCTCAATATGTTGCTCTTGAGATCGGGTACATAGTACACGTCTCTAATTTCTCCAACTCGGCTATTCTTCTACAGGTACCAGATTGTACCACGACCCTTTACTGCCACCTTTGATGCATCTCCAAATTACATGTGCCCGACATCAACTTGGGTGAACTCCTTAAAAAGATTCTAATCCCTACACATGTGGTTGCTTGCTTCTGTATCAAGGTACCAAACTGAGTTGTCAGAACAACTCAGACTTAGCTCAGCACCTGATCTCCTGCACACCATTAATACTCCTTCTTTCTCAGCGTCGTTTGAAAGGAAGTTTGTTTCCTTCTTGCTTTCAAATCAGTAGTCCTTTGCGAAATGTCCAACCTTCCCACAATTGTAACATTTAACTCCTAGGTAGTAGTCTTTGGCAAAATGACCATACTTCCCACGTTTGAAGCACACAACTCCTAAGTTGTTCAACTGAGGTCCTCGGCCTCTACCACCACGACCTCCACCTTGTCCTTATGCCAGTTTTGTTGGCCAACTTGTTCTTGACCACTTTCATATCCTCCTTTGCCTCTACCACCTCAGCCTCAGGTGTTCTGAGTATAAGGAACCTTCTTCTCCCTAATGGTTGCCTTTGCTTGGAGTGCTTGATCAAGGGACTCTTCCTTCTTCTTCCTTCTCCACTGCTTATGCGCTTCAAGTGACCTGACAAGCTCTTCCACCAAGAGCGTTGTCAAGTCCTTGGATTCCTCTACTGCGTAAACTATATTCTCAAGTCGTTGGTTAACGACCTCAAGATTTTCTCCACCACTTGACAAGTGAGCAACGTCCCTCTATTTCTACCGAGCTGATTCACTACGGTCTCTACTCGAGAGACGTACTCGACAACCCCTTCAGCTTCCTTCATCCTCGTCCTTTAAAGCTCGCCTCTAAGAGTTTGAAGTTAGACTTAATTCACACGGTTATCCCCTTTGTGTGTCTTCTCCAGAATATCCCACGCTTCTTTTGAAGACATATCATTTGTTATCTTCTCAAAGCCAGACTCATCAACAACTCGATACAACACATATAAAGTCATTTTGTCCTTTGCTCGTGTTGTTTTTAACATAGCAAGTTGGGCTATAATCAGTTCTCCAACGTCATCTGGTTCTTGGTGCCCATTTTTTACCACCTCCCATGCTTCTTGGGAACCAAGAAGAGCCTTCATCTGTAAGCTCCAGTTATCATAACTTACACCTTTTGATAACTCTGATAGGGGCATGCTGTTAGCTAAGCTGACCATCTCGATCAAACTCTCTAACCCACTCAAACACTCAGGTTCTTAAGCTCTGATGCCAATTTGTTACAAATAAGTCTCTTAGGATAAATACTCTCTATATTCAAATTTGTTGTATTTTACAATGAAGCACTACATGGTCCTTTTATAGGCCTTTGGACATGATCCTTCAACTATATTCATTAAATATAACAACTACCTAAACCAAAATTAATGAACTCTATTGCATGCTTAATCAATACTAGACCCACTCTCAACCATTTGCAATCTCCTAGACAATTAATATAACAACTTCCAACTACCCGCATTTAAGTTTACCCAACACTAGTGCATAAATAGTGGAAAATTGTATATTCAAGGTCTGGGAGTACATGTGGTGCACTTGTTTCATTGGTCAAATATATCCATATTAGTAGTGTTCCCTTTCCGTTTTGATTATTCTGAGACGTGCAACAATATGGGTTGCTTGGTGGTTCAATTAATTTTGCCACATTTTTGAATTGGATCATCCTGCTACGTAATTCCTTCCCACACTTGCAGTTGACTTACTAAATTGGTGTAAGAGGGATTGAATACAATTTTTGCTGCATAGGCATTTCAAAGGGTTTATGGCACGCCCAATGGGTTCACATAGTACTCTAACTAGAATTCGTAGTCAAATTCTCTCTAACTTAACGAGCATGATGAGGCATTGAGGGAGGATCCAACGTTGATGCAATCTTAAGGAGAAAGATATCTACATTTAACTTAACATCATTAGAAAAGGAGAAGGAGAGCCTTAGAACAACCCAACGGAAGGCGCTCAGAGACGACAAGTAGGTGCCCAACGCACATTTCATAACAAATGTTTTCACAACCTACGTGCATGTCGCTCAACGACAAGGTATTGGCACTCAACGCTCAGGTCACATGTGTGCCTCTCGAGCTTGTGTCATGAGTATGATTATGCTCTACATAGCGATTGATTTGTTTTATACTTTGTTTAATGGATGGTAATTAGGTGCTTTGTTTAGAGATTATTTATTAAGTGCTTAACTTTGTATAGTTGGTTTAATACTCTATCCCCGCTAGATTTTAACTATAACTATAAATAAAGGGATGTATTCAATGTAAAAGGTAGATTTGGAATATACATGCAACTGTTATTGACATGAATTTTGGTGCACAATGCATGTGTATGTGAATTTTATCTTGAGCAAGGGGTTCAAGTGGTAACTCCTCCACTTATCTATTTCAAGACCTTGCCTAATCACTAACGGTATAAACAAGCAACCTTGGCTTGCCTATGGATTTCTACCATATACAATATTCTTTGGTTCCTTGTAGATATCTTAAAATTCGTTTGCCTAAGCCAAAATGTATTTCACTTTGCTTTTGCATGAATCTTGATAAAAGACTTGTAGCGAAGATGATGTATGGTTGTGTAGACGTCAGATAAAGTAGACTTCCAACTAGACTTTTGTACCAAGATGCATTGACCTTTGGTGCTCCATCCACCTTTTGTAGTTTCTCATTCGTCATTAGTGGTGTGCTTACAGGTTTACACTTGTACATCTTAAATTTCTTTAGTAGATCTTTTGTATATTTCTTTTTATGAGATGAATATTCCATCTGACTTACCTCTATGCCAACAAAATAACTCATCAAGCCAAGATTAGTCATCTCAAAGGTCTTCATTATATCTTCTTTAAATTCCATCAACATCTTTGTATTGGTTCTAGTGTAAATAAGATCATCTACATATAGAGAGACTAAAAAAGTATGCTGACCTTTCATCTTAATGTATAGTGTAGGCTCACTTTTGCTCCTCTCGAATTCTTGATTAGTGAAATACTGATTGATTTTGTTGTACAATGCACAAGCACCTTTTTTCAAGCATATAAAGCTTTCTTCAATATCAACAATTTGGCTTCTTGGACTTTAATCACAAATCCTGGTGGTTGTTCTATATAGGTCTCTTCTTCAAGGACACCATCAAGGAATGCATACTTGACATCTAATTGGTAGATGTTTAATCCTTTTTGTGTTGTAAGGGTTATTGGAGTTCTTATTATGTCTAGTCGTGCGATTGGAGCAAATGTCTCATTGTAGTCTACTCCTGGTTGTTGTGAATAACCCTTAGCTACCAACCTCACCTTGTGTTTTTGGAAGGTATCATTGGGGTTTAACTTTGTCTTGAAAACCTATTTAACTCCGATGATATCTTTATCTTTTGGACAATCTGTTAGCTCCCAAGTGTTGTTTTTCCCTATTATTTTTATCTCTTTTTCCATTTCCTTGACCCATTCTTTTTGTTTTGTGGCCTATTCAAAGGTTCTAGGCTCTAGTATGGCATGTTGCAAGATTCAAAGATCTGATTCGTCTCACAGTGAATTCAGGCGATGATTCTTCTTGATCTTGAATTGATGTTGGAGTTATAGGATATTTTGGGGTTATAATAGCATATTGATCATTATCTTCTTGGCTTGGAGATGGTTGATTATTGGGCATGTATATTGTCTTCCTCTCAATTCGTCCCTCTTCCCAGTTCAAAGTAGCGTTTTCATCTACTTCAATGTCTCTGCTGATAGTTAACTTCTTTGTCTAAAGATTGTAAACTTTATAGCCTTTGGATTAGGTACTGTATCCCAATAAGATACCTCGTACGGTCTTGTCTTCTTGTTTGTGTCTCTTTTGGTCTAGAACATGAATATAGCAAACAAATCCAAATACTCTTTGATGTTTAGCTAACGGTTTCTTCCCGCTCCAAACTTCGATTGGAGTTTTGTCTTGAACTACTTTATTAGGAAATCTATTGAGTAGGTATACATCAATGTACACTACTTCAGCCCAGAATGTATTTGGTAGTCGTTTCTCCTTTAACATTGATCTTGCCATCTCCAGGACTGTGCGATTCTTTCTCTTTGACACACCATTTTGTTGTGGAGTATATGAATCTGTAAGTTGTCGTTCTATGCCTTTATCTTCGCTAAATTTGTCAAAGTCACGAGATGTGTACTCATTTCCACGATCACTTCTAAGTACTTTTATTTGTTTTCCACTTTGTTTCTCGACATGGGCCATGAATTTCTTGAATATTTCGAAGACTTCTAACTTTACCTTTAAGAAATAGACCTATATCATTTTAGAGAAGTCATCAATGAAGAGGATGAAATACCTGTTGTTGTGATGTGAATGTGTCCTCATTGGTCCACAAACATCGATATGAATCAACTCCAGTAAGTATTTTGCTCTCTATGCTTTTTCTTTGTGAATAGTAATCAGGTTTATTTGCCGAGGAGACATCATTCGCATGATTTATTATTTTTCTTCAAGCAATAGTGGAAGCTTTAAGTCATGTGTGTTAAAGTGGCCAAATTCCCTATGCCAAAGCCATGAGTCATCAATTTCTACCTTCATGGCAATATTAGTTTTAGGTTTGAAGCTAATGGGAAAACTTCTATTTCTCTTCTCCATTTTTACTTCACTAATTTCTAACCTTCTACTATCATAAATTTTGCATGTATCTTTCTCAAAGTGAAGAGAATATCCATTCTCCATCATTTGGCCAATACTTAAAAGTTTTCTTTAAGATTGGGAACTAGTAAAACGTCCTTGATGAATTTCGTACCTTTCTTTGTCTCCACCATGACAGTTCCTTTGCCTTAAGACTCTGTTGTGGTGTCGTTTCCCAACCGAACTTTGGCCATGTGATTGCTACATCCTCTATCAAAGTACCAACTTCCTCCTCTGCTAAGAGATTCTTGATTGGTATAAAATAAGCATTGCTCTTGATTATGTTCTTTGACAAAGTTTCACTAGTGCATTTTAGAATTTTTACATCGCAGTATATGCCTCGGTTCCTGTGCACCGCTGCATATAAACACGCGGTGGCATTTTTGTAATTAAAGGCACTTTTTATGCCTCCGTTGTTATACTAACCGAGGCATATAGCTTAAAAAATTTTACGAATTCGCGCTGTCCACAAAATTTGAAATTTTTTAACCGCTTTTATGCCTCGGTTACTACAGAACCGAGGCCTAATAGCTTTTTTGCTTCAGGTTTTTTTTACCCGATGCAGCTACTCCAACCATGTCCACCATCGAGGAGGTTATTCCGACATCGTCAACAATATTTTTTTTTTATTTCTGATACACCATTAGGCCTCGGTTGGAGAAAACCGAGGCAGTAACTACTTTTTCTACCTTGGGTTAATAACCGAGGCATAAACGAGATTCTTTTTACCTCGACAGTATATGCCTCGAGTGCGAACCCGAAGCCAAAAGTGCAAAATAACCGCTGTCGTTTCCCTTTCCTGCACTAGTGTTTGCTTGATGCTTATTTTTATTATGGCAATACTTCTCAACTTGACCAAATTTCTTGTAGTACTGACATATTGGCTTCCCGCAATGCCAACAATCTTTTTCTGCATGACTTGACTTATTGCAAATGCCACATAAGGATATTTATTTTTCTTGCTTCCATAGAAATTTCTAGAATCTCTGCTTCGAGAATATTCTTCTAAATTTTTCTTTCCTCATTCTTCTTTCCTTTTGGACTATAATTTGAGCTTTGATTGGAAGTCATTCTCGATTGAATTTGTATCAGCATGATTATTAAATTTTGCTTCGTGCACTTCGAGGAGACCAACTAATTTATTTATCGATAGAGAAGATGAATCTGAAGAAGTTTCTATCGAAGTTACTATGGAATCATATTTTTTCTATGAGAGTGATAAGAATTTTTTCTACCACTCTTTTTTTCTTAATTTCTTTTCCATATAACTTCATTTTATTTGCTATTTCTTTTATTCTACCATAGTAGTCTTCAATGGTCTCAGATTCGTTCATTTTGATGGTCTCAAATTCTCTTCTTAGATAATGTAGTTTAACAGAGTGTACCTGTTAATTCCTTCATTGCTTTCAATTTTTTCCAAAATATCCCATGCCCTTTTTGTAGTTTCTGCATCCACGATCTTCCTGACAATAGTTTCTCCAACAATTATTTGAAGAACAAACAATGCTTGGGCATCCTCTTATTCAAAATCTTCAAGCTTTTTTCGCTCCTCCTCAGATAGTGTCTCAGTATTATCTAGTTTTGTATAACCACATTGAACAATATCCCACAATTTTTGTGAGATAAAATATGTCTTTAGTTGAGTTTCCAAAGGTAAAAAATTTCAGCAGTAAAAGTTGGTAAGGGGACATAAGAAAAGTTAACATTGTTAGAAGCCATGGATTAGGAGAAAAATGTCTCTTCTTTTGGAAGTATAAAAAGAAGGTTTTGAAAGTAATAGGATAATTTTTCTACGCCCAATAGATGACCGAATGTAGCTTTGGTACCACTGTTAGTATTTAGAGGATGTGAAAGAAATAGTTGATGGGATAGAGAAAATGTGGAGATAGTAGAATGTGAAAGTAGTAGTTGAAAAAATGTATTTTGTAGTTGGGAGTAGTTGTACTAGATGTTGTGTTAGTTGTTGTCTTACAAATGGTAGTGTATATGGGTATTTATAGACCCATAGATTATTCAAAAAATCCCTAGCTAGAACTTGTATAAATAGTTCTAGATTTTTCTACCTATGTAGAATGTTCTTAACTTTTCCTCCTATCTTAGGCTTTTCTACGATAGTCTAGAAGTTTCATGGCATTTCTACATTTAATGGATACATGGATTATATTTGTTAGGACTATAAACATTTCATGTTTGTAAATAATAAAATGTACTATTCTAGTCTTTCTTTAATTTATTAAAAGAAATAAGATGTTATTAACATTAATGTATTTAATTTGATTTAGATGGCGAACATTGCACCTGATTTGGCAAAGTCAATATTAGAGAAATTGATTAAGGCAACACTGGAACAATCACGCTATATTTTTTGCTTAACATGCATTACTGAGGACTTTGAAAAGGAAAGGGAAAATTTGATAGCAAAAGAGGAAACAGTGAAAGAGCGTGTTAGAGCAGCAAATAGAAGAGGCGATAAGATACAAAGAGATGTTGTACTTTGGCAGAAACAGGCTAAAGACCTTCTTGAAGAAGACACCAAAAAGAAAGTGACATGTTTTTTTGGATGGTGTCCTAATTGCAAGCGACAATATAGTAGGGGGAAGGAATTGGAAAGCAAGACAAAGGAGATTAAAAGACTCATCATGGAGAGCAACTTTGAAACTGTTGGAATGAGTCGTGATGTTCCAGGCACTGAATATCATTCTTCTCAAAATTACATTTCTTTTAAAAGTAGAGAGTCGAAAATTGAAGAACTTTGTAACGCATTGAGAGATCACAACAAGTATATGATTGGATTGCAAGGGATGGGGGGCACAGGTAAAACAACATTAGCAAAAGAGATGGGCAAGAAACTTAAGCAATCCAATATTTTTGATCAAGTTGTTGATACCACAGTATCTAATACCCCTAATACAAAAAAGATTCAAGATGAAATTGCAGGACCCTTAGGATTGTCATTGGAGAATTGTACTGAATCAGAGAGGCCTAAAAGGCTATGGAATAGATTAACCAATGGTGAGAAAATTCTTGTAATTCTTGATGATGTGTGGGGAGATATCAGTTTTGAAGAAATAGGTATTCCATATAAGGACAACCATAAGGGTTGTAGAATTCTTGTGACCACTCGCGATGTAAACATATGCCATAAGATGGAATGTGAGGAGACAATTCAACTTGATATTTTACCTGAGGAAGATGTATGGAAATTGTTCCAAAAGCATGCTGGTTTAAATGATAGTTCCCCCAAAAGTGTTCTTGATAGAGGTCGCAAAATTTCTAAAGAATGTAAAGGATTGCCAATTGCAATTGTAGTTATCGCTGGTAGTTTAAAGGGCAAGCGACATCTAGAACAATGGGATGTAGCTTTAAAATCCTTGCAAAATTTCAAAAGCGTAGCTGGTGATGATGAAAATAAGAGAAAGATTTATTCATGTCTGAAGTATAGTTATGACAATATGCAAAACAAAACAGCCAAGAAATTATTCCTTTTATGTTCTTTGTTTCGAGAAGATGAAGAAATATATGAAGAACTTTTGGTCAGGCTTGCCATAGGAGGGGGTCTCATCGAGAAAAATAATGATGATTACAATTACGATGCATATCGTAAGGAAGTTATTGCAGCAAAATATGAACTCATAGATTCATGTTTATTATTGAATTGTGCATCTAGAAAAGTCAAAATGCATGACTTGGTTCGTGAAGTGGCTTTATGGATAGCTAATAAAGAGATTCTGGCAGTGAATACATATAAGAAAAATGAAATGACAATGGTTGATAAGGGGAAGCATATTGAATATTTATTATGTGAAGGCAGAAGCATGGATGTGTTTTCCTTGAAGTTTGATGCATCTAAACTTGATATTCTAATAGTCTACTTGAACGGAAATGTTGATGCAGAAGACCCAAATTCATTCCTTGAAAATATGATAAGTCTTCGAGTTTTGTATTTATCAAACATGACCTATCGAGCTGCGACAGCAACTTTGTCATTACCACAATCAATTCAATTGTTAACCAATCTCAAATCTTTATACCTTAGAAATTTCACCTTAGGTGACATCTCTATTTTTGGAAACCTACAAGGTCTTGAGACACTCGAGTTATTTAGATGTCAGTTAGATAAACTGCCAAGAGAGATTGTAAAATTGGTAAAACTTAAACTGTTGAAGTTGAGTTACTGTGACTTCGTAGCGTACGATTTCTTTGAAATAATTGTACGTTGCACTTCATTGGAAGAGTTGTATTACACTCATAATGGTATTTCAAAAATGTGTCATAGTATAAAGCTTCCTAACTATCAAAGGTTTTGTATATCAGACTCTTTTTATTCAATCCGTTCCGATTGGTTTTTTTGGAGTTCCATAGAAGTGTCCGAGGCTGATAGAGTGTTTTCTGAAGAGACATTCAAGAATCTAGTGCAAAAAGCAGAAATTGTTTATTTAAACAGACTTCAAGGAGTATGGAAAAATATGATACCTGAGATTGTTTCTCCTGACGATGAAGGTATGACTAATCTAGTTGAGATTGCTTTGGTAGACATTTCCACGATGAGATGTCTAATTGACAATAATGATTCTCTTTCTCAAAGTGTCTTATCCAGGTTGGTTGGCCTTAAACTTAGAAAAATGGAACATTTGAAAGAAATATGCAATGGACCCCTTCCCTTTGAACTTCTGAAAAATTTAGAAAATTTCTTTCTATATGGTTGCATGCATTTAGAAGGCTCATTGTTTAAGAGCAAGATATCGCTCTGCCATCTTAAAAGTTTGTATATAGAAGATTGCCCAATGTTGACATCTCTTTTTGAGTGGTCGACCACACAAAGCCTATTGTTATTGGTGGAATTGCATATATCAAATTGTGAACAACTGAAAAGCATAGTAAGAGATGAAAACAGAAGAAAAGATTCAATAGAAGAAATAGTGGATGATAGTATTATTTCAAGGTTTCCAAATTTAACCACTCTTGAAATCTGGGGGTGTCCTCAATTACTTTTTATACTTCCAATGGCTTTCACTCGAAATATTCCAAAACTTAGAAATGTTCATGTATACAAATCTGATGAGTTAAAATACTTATTTGGTCCATACCAACATAAGTATGAAGAGGAAGATTTATACGAGGAGTTAAAAGACGTCATATTCACTAATCTAGAACTAATGACTCTAGCAGACTTGCCCAATTTTGTGCATATTTTTCCAAAATGTGGTGAGTCAAAGTGTTTACCAGTGAAGAGGTCAACTTCCAAAGATGAGACCAAGGCACAAAAAGAATCAAACCCCATGAAATGTAAAATTTTACATTGGATCGATAAATGTAGAAACAAAAGGGGAACTACCAAAATTCCTTTGGATTCAAAGAATCAATTGCAAGACTCTTCTCTCTCACCGGTAACCTTCTCACCCTTTCTTATCTAATGTGATTTCAAATTTGTTTTAGTGCATATACTTATCTTAATATAAATGTTTAGCATTTGTACATAATAATCAACAGTCATATAACAATCAGATCTCAATTATTTCAATTAGATTGACACTTAATATTTTATTTGTGGTCAATATTGAGAACAAACTTTTTAGAAATAAATTACAGTTAATTTGATATTTCGTAAATATGACGCTTTTCTTTTACGGTGGTGAATGAGTTGCAGGTAAATGAGTCCAATGCAAATGATGTGATTGCACAAGATATGACGGTGACTTTGAGAAACATTGGAATTGATGTGCGCTACAACATTTTTTTCACTCTACAAAATGTTACAAAGTTAATGATTAAGGGATATGAGAAAGCTAAAGTATTATTCTGTGCTTCTATGCTGGAATGCTTTCCGTATTTGCATACACTTGCCATATCTGGATGCAATGAATTAGAACAGATAATTGGTGAGGATACAAAGAATCAAAGAAAGCCATTTTTCCCAAGGCTGAAACTACTTGCCATAAACGAATGCAACAAATTGAAATGCATCTTTCCCATTTCAACTTCCAAAATTCTTCCCAATTTAGAAGTTCTGATAATCGTAAAAGCATGTATGCTAGAGGAAGTATTCAAACGGAACAGTGATGAAAAGGTTGAGATTATTCCAAATCTGAAAACTGCAGTATTCGTTGAACTTCCAAGCCTTCGACAGGAGATTGAATTTCTTACTGTAAAACATTGTTTTATGAAGAATTGCCCAAAACTTTCCTTGTCTTCATCCCTTCAAAGTCCCCACGATTTTCGTACTTCTATCGCAGGTACTATATACGATACCATCATATCTTTTCTAATTATTATAATTAGTTTAAAAAAACTATGAAGAGTCTAAATGTTATTGGTGTATACAAGAATTTTAATTTATTATTATTCGAAAGACAACATGTATGTGTTTACAGTTTTAACTTTAAAATCATGATTCCTAAGCATAGATATCTTTTTTATTATTCTTGTGATTTCTTTACGAAGGGGATGTTAATCTTTCTTGTAGGATCTTTGGGAGGAGATATCCCATCTGTATTACGTAAAGTGCTTGATGAGCTTGATGAAATGATTCACATTGAGAATCAAAGGATAAGAGACTCTACAAGGGGCATTAAAGTTGGAACAACATTGAAAGGGATTGAGTTGATTTCATCACTCAACAATGATGAAGACAACCAACATCATGAAAATGGCATTGAATCAAAAGAGTTGGAGGATGCAGTGAAACAAAGCAGAGAAAGAGTAGAGGAAGAACAACAAATTCTTGGAAAAGCTCCTCCTTTTGGGATATCATCAATGCCAATATCACAAGTAATTTCTTTTTTGGTTTAATTACCCTGTTTTTTCTTTTAGCTTTATTATAGTAGTAGTTCAATGAACAATTAACATGGAAACCTTATTTCATAAACCAATAACGTATATAACACAATAACAAAACAAAATCATACTCGTGTATAAATTTTCATTCCAACTTAGACTAAATACGAAATAAAAACAGTAATTTAACAACTTTTAGAAAAATACTGCAACTATAATTAACATTGAGGTAATTGAAGTCGAACTAAGGAACTAATTTTTTTTTTTTTTTATGAATAACGTGATATATCGTTCTTGCAATTAACTTTTTTATGTTTTTTTTTTTCTGAAAATTGCACCCCAATTCAAGTGAAAATATTTAATGGTTAGATTTTAATACTAATCTGGTCAGTTATTTACTCTTTATATCTAACATTAAAACTTTGTAATGGATATTGCTAAGTTCACTTTTTGAATGACCTAAAAGATGATGGTTTCACTTAATGTATGCAGGAAAATGAAGAAGGACAAAACATGGAGCCTGCTACAAACAAAGATGTTAATGATGGAGATTTTGAGGGAACATCTAACACAGTGGCTATCCATTCTGAGAGTAGTAATGCTCCAGGTTATTTATGACTCTTTCATCTATTTATTTTCATCATAAGTCACCTCTTTGATCTTGTTTTCAAAATAATATTTTTTTACGTTATTTTATTAAAGATGATGGCGTATACAAATTTTAGAATGTAGGGCTTTCTTATATATATTTTTTATAATTTATTGCATTCTAATATCTTTAATTTACAATTAAAGGTATTTTATATTTATTTATATTCCATTTAGATGTTTTTTTTCTTTATCTTTAATTGCATTCTAATTTATTTATTTTGTGGGAAATAGATTACTAAAAACATCTATAATGTAATAAACTAAAATTAAACATATGGGATTAGCATCCCAATTAAATCCACCCAAACAAAGAATATCGACAACAAAGTGTTTGCTGTGCGTCGACTTGTAACCCACCACCTTCTAAACATAAAAGCTATCCAATTTATGTGTGGGACGTTACAATGGACTCAACTAGAAACTAACACTCGTCCAAAAATATTCTTATATTTTCAAATTATTTTATGCGTTATAATCTTGCTAACATTTCTATTTGGAAATTGATGGACAAAAATAACAACACAACCAAAAATATTAAAGTATGCATTGTAAATAATTTTCTCAAACTTGTAAAATTTTATGAGGAGTAACAACAATAGAAAATGATAACCGTAATAACAAAATAGAAGACCAATATTTTTAAAATGGAAAAACCTTCTTTATATGAGAAATAAAAACCTACAAGCATAAGTTAGTCGATCAAGTTCCACTCACATCAAATATGGGTACAAGAGAATCTAATCAAAAGTGCAAACAAGTGTCTACAACTAGCCAATGAGTAAAACCATTAATAATCTCAATATGAAGAGTAAGAAAAAGAAAAGAAATCTAAAATAGAACAATAGTGTGGAACTAATTTCTCTAATCTCAGATCACCAATTAATGATCCCATCGGTCACAATGAAGAACAATATGTTAAAGTTTCAACATGATCCAACAATGAACAAAATAAGAAGAACATTTTTACAAAGGTTGCTCAAGATTGCATTTTGCACTCTCAATACATACCAAAAAGGCCCCTCTTACTTAGGTTAAGTGAGTAAAAAATGGGCTTGACTAATTGACCTTTTAGACACATAGTTGGAAGCCTAAACCCAACATCTTCCCCTCACAACTATGTGGTGGTGATCACCAATCAAGTAATTTCCCAACACGTGTCAAACTTTTTCCTTAGCAGTGTCTTAATCATCATATATGAGCACCATTGTTATTTGTATGAACTTTATCCAACTCCAACAACTTAGCACACAAAAATCACATATCTGATGATACCTAACATACAATATGTTTGGATCTAGAATGAAAAGTTGGATTTTTATCGAGATGGATAACATTTAGACTATCCACAAATAATGGGTAATTGTGCTCCACAAAACCAAGCTCTTACAAGAATTTATTCATCCATAGCAACTCTTCACATGCTTTTGTAATGACAATGAACTTTGCCTATGTAGTGGACAATGCTACATACCTCTGCAATCTTGATTGCCAAGCCATAATTCGTCCCCTGCAAACTTATTCAAATGTCTCCAACCATATCTATGTTTGAATAGCCCACCAAAGTAGGTTTATCACCTCCAAAATAAAGCCTCCAAAATGTACCATTGAATACATGAAATTGTCCATCGTAGATGCATATGGAACTCTGCATATATATGTCTTATTAACTTCACTTAATACTACAACAACAGTGAAATTATCAATGGAATTTTACTAACAGAAATAAATTTGTCAACAAATTTGAATTACCGACGAATTATATTGATGAATTTTAAATTTTTAATTATCGACAAATTTATTTTTGTCGGTAATACAAATTTTATTTACCAAGGAAAATGCCTATTATCGATGGATTTGTTTGTCAATAAATTTGTCGGAAAAAGGAAAAAAAAAATTCTTGCCCAAATCTGGATCCATTATGGATTTCTTCCTCCTTTGATTTCGTCCACGTCAGGGCAGTTTCCTCCATTAATGAAAGCAACCATGAGAGAGTTGCTTCATTCTTGATGCAAGTTCCACCTTCATACAAGCTTGTCGCTCGTGATGCCGATCACTACGGGAGGCGGTATCAATGATGTAATCTTTCCTTCTCCGAAAAGGTTGATGCCCTTCTTCACTCTTGTAGGGTAGTGATATAGAGAACCCAAGGTTTCCTCCCAATGACCCCAAAATGTGTCGTTGTCATTGTAATGAAAGGAATACCGTTATAGGGGCAGACAGAAAATGAGCAGAACACCGTTAGTGACAATTCAATGAGAGGAAAACACGTGGCTGTTAGCAAGGACAACAATAGAAGCACATGAGCCAAGAGAGAAAGCATGTGGTTGAAGGACTACGTGACCTAGCAGTGCAACAGGGGTTTAAGAGAGGAAACCGTTAGAGGAGAGAGGGAGGAAAAAGATTCGGGAATTCATCTCTCTTATGATTCTCTTGTTTTCTGGAACGTTTTGTGTTCTGCAGATAGGAACCTTTGAATGAAATAATTCCATTGCCTCTCTTGTGTTGCTTTTCTTTCGTTTCAAATTCTCTAGTTTGTGTTACTGTTCCATTGATTGCAGGGTGGAGGTGCTTACATTGGTGCTTTCATCGTAATTCATGGCAGAGAATTCCAGATTGAAGGAACTTCAAGGGGAGCTGACTCACATGAAGGAATCAATGGTGGACGTGCAACGCTTGGCTTCCACAGTGGCTACGACAGATAAGGATTTGAAAACCTTGATTGTTGTTCTTCTAGAGCGTCAACGTGACGACTCTACTCGTTTCGAGACACTCGAAACTTCGATGGATTCCGTTTTGAAAGCAATACAGAATCTCGATACAGGCCACCGCGTTTCCTCTTCTTCTCCATCATTCCAAGTTCGCAATGTTAAATTGGATTTCCCTAAGTTTGATGAGTCCAACGTGCTCTAATGGATCTTCAAGGCAGAGCAGTTTTTTGATTATTACAGTACCCCCGATGATCAACGTTTAATTATTGCTTCAGTGCACTTGGAAAAAGAGGTTGTCCCCTGGTTTCAAATGCAAGCTCGAAATCATGCGTTCCCATCCTGGGTGGCGTTCACGAGAGCCTTGGAAATGTCATTTGGACCTTCACCTTATGAATGCCCCCGTTCAGATTTATTCAAACTCACACAGTCAGGATCAGTGCACGAGTATTACGTTAAATTCACAGTCCTAGCAAATCGTGTTCAAGGGATTACCTCAGAGGCTCTCCTGGACTGTTTTGTAGGCGGGTTACGTCAAGACATCCGTCGCGACGTACTGGTACAAGACCCCAAAACCTTGATGAGGTGTGTGTCCTTGGCCAAATTATTCGAAGAAAAGTATGCTGCTCAACGCGTTGATCCAAATCGTCGACATTGTCGACCCCATCGACGCCTTCCCTTTTCTTTTCGAACAAATGCGCATGGCTTTCCCCTTTTCATTGACACACCACTACGTTCACGAGCAAAGATGACTTTATGGAGGTGGGTGTTGGTTGTGAAAGGTGATTAGAGTTGCATAGGAGAGATAGAGTAGAAAGGAAGAAGATGAAAGTGGAGAATGATAGGTTCTAAACCGTGAATTGGTGAGTGGCTTCTAGAAGAGTTGAAACTGTTTGTATATTTGGATGGTAAAATCCGTTGTGAAAGAAGCGAAAAATAGAGGTTGAAGATCATGATGCAAGAAAGATGATGGAGTTGGAATGAGCGATAGTAGAGGTTGAATGGTGACGGTAATAATGGTCATAATTGAAAAATAAAAGAAAGACGAAGGAGGGAGACCGATGATGAACTAGATCACGATTTTATAAACGGATTTTATCGAGAAAATCTTTTTTTTTTCTAATTACTAATGAATTTTACCAAAAAAAAATCCCTTAAATTTTTGTTCCCTTAATAAAATTTTTGTCATCGATAATTTGAAAGCATTTTTTTATTTACTAATAGGTTTTAAGCATTACCGACAATATATCGATTTTTCTTGTAAGAAACTCTATTTAACATTCAATTTAAATGAGTAACAAGAAGAATGCTCATAACTTTAGTATTTTTTCCATTTGAATTATTTTTAACACATCCTTAATGTAATACTGCTGTGATAGCTAAATCTTATTTTCTCTTCTATCACGTGAAATGGTAATGCCATAAACAATCTCTTTTTAACCTATCAATTAAGGAAAATATTTTTCACACAATAAAAATGTTATCAAAATACAACAACAATTCAAAAAGTCTCTGTTTCTCTCTCCCTCTCTCGCTTTCCCACTCTCTCTCTCTCTCCCTCTCTTTATCAACTCAATTCTCTCATCTTTACTAAACCTTGTTTTTAGTTTGTCTTACATCCAACATCTTATATTTTCTGATTTTTACATTTTTCTTTCCTTCTCTATGCTCCTACCCTACTATATATCAAACGTTACCTTAAAGGTGATTTTCTCGTAAGAGTATATGTCACACTTTTCCTACATTTAGTTTTTCAAAAATTTTATTTCTCTTTTAAGCTATTTTTACTTGACTCAAATAAACCTACTTAGAGAAAATAAATAAACTCGTTTTCTCTTACACAATTACAAACAAAAATGTTACCTTTAATATATAACAACATCATATACCTTTTATATCTTAACATTTTAATAAAACTAAAATATCTGGTCAGGGCATATAAAAAATGGAAATTTTAAAGTAGAAGTTTACACATTAAGTATTTCTAAAACGTTTGTTCAAGAAATATGTGATTCGATGACAAAGAAGTACCCTAAAAGGCTTTCTAATTAGAAGATTATTGTTTAAAATTAAAACCAAACACTTTTTTAGTCTTGTTAGTTACTTTCTGAAGGGTGTTTAATCTGTATTATAGGGTCTGAAGTAACAAATCAGCATATAAAGAACATATTACAGGAGACAATGGATGATCTTCATGAAGACCCTAAAACCAGAGAGAGCAATCAAAATGAAATGACAAAAGTCACTGAAGACTTTCCATCTGATACTAAACCTCAAGTAGCATCAGGGAGTGAGTTGACTTCATCGCAGGTCAATATGCAAATCGATCTATTTCAGTTAACATATTTAAATGCTATACATGAAACAAATTCATATTTTAGTGTAAGGTTTTCTTAGTTTGCTCTTAATTAATTCTGAAGTTGATCGCTTAATTTTATTGAACCAATAACCACTAAGAGAAAACAACAGTTCTTGCATACATTTTCCTTGAAATAAAATGATCCTATTATATTTGTATGTAATAAGAAAAATACTATACAAACTTTAAATGACTTCTAGAAGTATAATTCAACTTATCTACATTTTCATATTATGCAGTATCTTGAAGAAAGAGTAGAGCAAAGAAATGAAGAGAGTCCATTATCTGAAAAATCCTTAAAATCAACACTTTCCAGTTATCCAAAAATAAGGGAAACGCCACGTGAACCAGTTCTTACTCCACCACAAAAGGCATTCTTGAGTTATTTTTGTTTTCTTAATTATTCACTGTATGAAAATAAATATATTCCACAATTTAATATATGTTGGTCATTTTATCCAGGAAAGCAAGAGAAAATTTGAAGAAGGAACTACTTCAAACTTGGCTGAAACAATAACATTGTCCACTGACTCAGAATCAGTTAGTTCATTGTTTTTGGCCCATTAGTTGCTTCTGAATGTAGTAAAATACATATACATACATAAGTTTATTCTGTACAATCAAGTTTTGAAACAAGTTCCAATGCTTAAAAGAACGCTGCATGTCTTCTATATGCATTAAGTGTCATGTGTTTTGGCTTAAACTAATGAAGGTTCAAACCATAATTTAGAACACCGAAACATGTAATGAATATGGTGATCTTCATCTTACAGATAACAGATAACATATTGTTTAATTGAATCTATGTAGGAACATGGTGCAGGACAAATATCCCTACCTTCGTTTTCAAATGTTGGTGTTGGAGACATTCAAAAAGCTTCTGAGTCAACTATTGCACTTTTTGAGACTAAAAATTCTCCAGGTTATGTATGATTCTTGTATTTACAAATTCTTTTTCTGATATATGAGTTTTTGCATTTGAAGGTATTTTTATTGCTTTATCCCCTGATACATGCTTAATTACGCTTTCCTATCATCCCCATTTTAAAGGTATTTCTCATTTCTTTATATGGGATTTATGTTTGTTCTGATGCTTGAAACTTTTTCCATAAATTTCAGAGAACCTTTCTCAGATCACAGAAGATTCAACTTTCACTTCTGTTATCAGAAGAGAGCTCGAGAAACTGGTCTCAAATAAGCATTTGGCTTTGGAGAACCAACCTTTGTTGGTTGATTTTCTTGTGAAACATCCTTCAGTTCGTTTAACAGACAACACAGTGAGTGATAGATACAAGGGTTTTGCTTACACTTGTCTTGCTGAGCTTCTGAAATTCCTGCAAACTCATAGTGTGTTGGATGTATTGGGGTCAAGCCACTCTGAATTTGTGGAGCTATTGCAAGATATGCGTAGATTTTCTTTTGATAGAGTTTGGTTGGATGGTGTTGAAAGACGTGCCTTGTTTCCTGGGTTACTACTGTCTCAAGATGCATTACAAAAATTGTCGCACTCAAAGAATACTTTGATTCAACATTTGGAAGAAGTTAAGGATCAATTGGAGTTGAGCATCACTGAACAAGAAGAACAAGTTTTACGAGTCAAAGCCACTTTGAGCACCCCACTTGGCTATTAGATAATTGCTTTTCTTCATCTTTCTCCATTGTTGAATCTTGCTTGTGTTAAAACTTTGCTTGCTCTTTTTCATTTTCCAAGACTTTTCGTGATTTCCCAAATAAAATTAACTAAACCATGGGTTTGTTTGTGTATTCTAAATCTATCACTCATTTGTCCATTATACTTGATGGATCATATATTAATTCGCTCCAAATAATGTTGAATGCTTGTTATTCATAAATATAATGATATTTTCTTTTGTTTATTTTAATTTTAAGACAAGGAAAAACCATATATATATATATATATATATATATATATATATATATATATATATATATATATTTGTTTTTTTATATTCTCAAAGAAAATTAAATTATAGCAAACCTACAAGGAATGAAGGCAATATAGCCATGAAAAAAAAAATTGAAACTAATTCAAATGGATTTAAATACAATAACAAAGCATTTAAGGCACAAAGCCAGATAGAAAGTAAGATTTAAGAACAGGAAAGTGAGGTCTATTAGAAATGTAAACCTACTAGTATTTCTACCCGTGCAACGCACGGGTACCAACTTTTCGAAACATATATTTATTAAATTAATTTAAAATTATAAAAGTATAATTAAATTTAATATGAATATTTTATTTTATAAAATTCAATAATAATTATTTACTTAATTTTATAATAAAAGTGTATATTTATATATATTTTTAATAAAATGCATTGTATATAATTATTTTAAATAATATATTAAGATTTAGTTAATTAAAATTATGAAATCAAATTTAATTTTAAATGAAATATTGTGTAAAAAATGTAGAAAAATATAATAGTAGAGAAAAAAAGAATGTGTATTTGTCCAATTAATACATAAGAAAAGGAAAATTGCTTTGAAATGTGTTTAAGTGTGAGAGAAGTTATTCAAAATTGAAAAAGAGGTATTCGTCAACTCCAATTTGAATATTAATATAATAAGTACAAATTATATTTTAAAAATTATTATTGATATTAATATATTTTATGTGATATTTACATAAGTTTATTTCAAGTGCAAATATTGAACCACATATTATTAATATATTCAAAATTTTAATATTAAATCATTTCTATTTTAAATTAAATTTACAACAATAAAATTTTAATATTAATATTATTGTTAAAATTATAAATTAGTAATTTCAAAGCCTTCAAACCCTGTTCCCAACACCTTGAAAGTCAAAAAATTAGTGATTTCAACATGCATTCTGATCTTATTTAGAATACCCATTTGCAACCATAAAAACCAAGAAGAGGAATATAAAGAGAGATATCGAGAGTCAAAAGAAATCATAGAATAATAGAAATTATATTAATGTGGAAGCAAATATATATAAAAACAATATGAAAAGGAAAAAATGTAGAAAATGTACAAATTGGATATAACTATTTGAAATTGAATAACACAAACTTGAACAAATTGAAAACAAAAATCTGGAAAAGTAAATCTGTCTAACAAAAATGGAATAAGAAAAAAAAATCTAAAAATTAATGAACACAAATTTAAAAATGAAAAACATGAACTTGAACCCGGTTAAAAAAATCTGAAAGAGCAAAAGTGAGCGAAAAAAAATTGCAAACAAAAGAAATTTGAACCAATTAAAAAAAGTATTTGAAAAAAAAAAACAAATCTCCAAACATACATATCAGTAACCAAATTTTAGATTTTACAATTATTTATTTATTTATTTATTGTTTTACACCATATTTTAATTATTATTACTTTTAGTACTATATTTTAATATGTTAATATATTATTATATTATTTATTTATTCTTTTATATCATATTTTTAATTTTATTATTTTTAATTCTAATTATTAATGTATTTTTATTAATTTTTTTCAATTTATATTTTTAGAATTTCATAATATCTTAAATACGAATTTTTCTTGTAAATAAAAAATATCTGAAAATTATTTAGATACATTAAAAAAATTCAGAAGAAAACCTACACTATATTAAATTTTTTTTGAATTTGAATTTCAAATTCAAATATTATTAAGATATTTTAAATTTACATTGTTATTAAATATTATTATATTTTATAATATATTATTATACAGTTATGAGTCATCAAATATTTTCAATATTTGAATTTATATCTTTTTATCAGAAATATTAAAGTATTTATTAAAAAAAATTATATATACTTTTTATTTTAAATATTAAATTTAAATTTTGTTATCACTCGATTTTAAATTTGAATTCAAAATTTATTTATATATTATGAGAAATTTTTCACCATTTAAAATCAGAGAAAGATTTGATTTCTAATCAATTAATTTTGAAATTTTGTTTGAAATTTATTTTAAAAGACACGGGAGGAATATATTACTTAATATTATCTACGGTTTGATATTTGAAAAAATCCACTATAAGATGAAAAGTTTGATTTTCAAAGACATTAAATAAAAAAAAAATTCCAATGTAAATTTAATGTAATGTAATACTATACAAAAAATATAAAATGATAATATTACATTAATTCTGCATAAACATACATTTATTTTTAAATTAATATTTGAATTTAATCGTAGATTGGTATAAAGTTAAGAATATAAACATAATAAGTAATATTAGATCAATCATCTTCTAAACGCATTAATGGAAGAAGATTTTAATTTCCAATACAATATTTTTAAGCCATCCTTTTACTCTTATTAATACTAATTACTAATCAGTAATATATAACAACAATAAAAAAAATGAATATTAATGATTAATGATAAATAAACAATAGGTAACATCTAAAAAAAACATTAGGATATAAAAAATTTATATTTTATATATACTTAAAATTGATAAATAATACTTTTTGGAATATCTTAAATCCTAATTATATGTTTGATTGATGTTTTCACAAATCATAATTTTATTTGTTCATAATAAATGGAGTAATTAAAAAAGACAACATGTTGAAAGAGAGAAATTTGCAAGATTCTTGGACAATGTAAATGCTGGAAAATGAAAAGTTGTTTTTATTCTTGTTAACATTTTATTTTTTTGGAAGATGAAAAGTATAAAAAGCTTATTAAATAAATATATATTCTTGGATAATTTATTAGGCCAAGATGTAATGAAGTGAATTTTCAATATATAATTACGTAAGGAGAAGTTAATAAAATATAGGGTTACATCTCATTCGATATTAATATTAATACTAATATTAAAAATAAAATTTTCAAATAATTTTAAATTTTTTAAACAATTTAAATTCAGAAAGTCCAATTTAAATTAGAAAATCATGAATTAAAAATATCGTATATCTGAAGAATAAATTACTATATATAATAACGCTTTCATCTACTCATCTATTGTACAAAATATAAAAACAGTAAGTTTCAAATTCAAATTCAGTTATTTAAACTTAAAATTCCAACCATGAACAATATAGACTACTAATTTAATAATTAAATACACATTAGGTGATGGTGGAAGATGAAAAGTAAGTATGGCTAATTGAGAGATTTTGAAATGTTTACAAAGAGATTGAATTAAAAAAATTAAATTAATATTAATTATAAGTTATAATACATTAAATCAATTAGGTTGTAAAAATATTTAAAGTGCATTGTATCTGAGTGAATTTGGTAGATGTGTTGAATTTGAACATGTAGATAACACTGCAATGTTTGGATGTGCATTGAGTGCCACAAATCATCATTCTTAGTGTTGATATTTAATGTTGTAATAATTATTAATGCAAAAGTCTTGGAATAGGTAAATTAATTCTTGAGAAAGTGAGAACTTTTTTATTTGCGATTATTGGGTTATTAGTATAACTATTATTCATATTTAGAGAAATTCTTGATATTCTTTCTAACATCAATTCATTTTGTGGGAACATGCAAAGTAAAAAGTTATTCCTAGTTAATGTTGTCAGAATAGAAAAAAATGTGTTGAAAGTATATATTCCAAGTTGTAAAAACTTCTTTAGGAAGCTAAGTTAAAAATGACGTAATGCACAACTATATATAATAGTGCATTGAGAAACCAAAAGTAATTGCTTTCTTTATAATTAATAACTTGGAAGAACACAAGTTTCTTTATTTCAGAGTAATAAGAGATTGTTTCCTGAAAGATTAACTTTGAGAAATGTGAGAACTTTTCAACGTTGTACAAAGCTTCTTCAAGAAGCTACGTAAAGTTTTACAAAATAAAAACATAATAGGCTTTTTGCAGGAATGTTGAAAAGTTTTATTTGTTCATAATTAATGCCTCAAAAGAGCAAGAGTTTATGGAAGTTAAACTTTGCAAAAGGTGAGAATTTTTCGAACATTCTTCAAGAAATTACGTAAATAATTGTGATAAGATAGAAAATTATAATTATAAATCATAAATGATAATACAAAAGATTACTGTTAGAAGGATTTAAGTATGCAGATGTATCACATTGAGACACAAAAAATATTTACTTTCTTAATATGCCATAATTAGTGAGAAAGACATATCAGAAGGAAAACTTTCTTAAATTTAGAGAAGCATGAGTTGGCAATGCATGGAGTCCAATAAACACTATTTCTTTAATAAGTAATGATAGATAACTGAAGTAACATTGGAAGAATGAAAAGTTAATTTTCATTGTTGTTAATATTAATTACTTTCTTGGAAGAAGAAAAAGCTTCTTAAAGAAGCTACCTTAAACTTAAAATAAAAATCTTATGTTAGGTTGGTATTTTATGTAATAGATTTTTTTGTGTGTGATAAATACTTTATATAATAAAACTAACTAAACTTAAATTTTAAAGTTCATTATTTATTATCGAAATTACAAATTATAAAGAAATTTGATAAATAATGTGAATAAATTTAGATAATGTGAAGAAAATGAAATATTGTTAATCATTTCTGACTTAGGTATGCTATTAATTACCTGCAAAACATGTTGGAAGATGATTTTTTTTTTAGCAGTGTAAACCATCATATATGTTGGAATACAAAAAAGGTTTATCATTGTTGCAAATAAAATTTCTTCATCATTTTCCAAATTATATTTAAAAAAATTTGAATTACAAAAAAAGCCTAGTGTCAATGATACGACAATTTTGTGTGTCATTAACTACATCAGTGAAATTACAAATATTATTAAGTGCTATTTCAAAAGTAATTACTTTTCAAATTTTAAATACAAAGAGATTTCATGAGTTGAAATTGGAAAGGATTTCGTAATACGAATAAATTTTGTGGTGTAATTGTAATTTTGAAATATGAAAAACATTAATGACGATAAAACATATAATTTCTAATATTAATCTAATTTAATTTAATTTATTTAATTTTTAATATTTATTCAATTCAATTTAAATTAATTTATTTAATTTATAATAATTAATTTTCACCATTAATTTCATTCATAGATTTTTAGTTCATATTATTAAAGAATATAATGTGATACAAAAAATTCATATTAATATGATATCTTTAAAAGTTGAACAATATTTTAAAAAGTTCTTATTATTTATTTTTGTCCATTACTTTTATTAAAGTTCTTAACTAATTAATGACTCTTCCAAAAGTATATAAAATATAACATAACAAAAAACGACAGGTTACTTGATATTTTTGAGAAGATAATAAACTACATATATTAAAACAATGCAATGGTAGATTATAAAGAACTTTTACATGCATGCTTGCTTTTCCACTCTCAACTTCGAAAATAACAGAACTTTTCTCCTTTAGTGAATGAAAAACACAACATTTCCGGCCACGACCTATCTTCACAGACGTTGTTGTTATCACCAAATTACGTTGGACTTCGCCTAGTGATCCATGGCGCAAAATAGTTGAAAGTCCACTGTTGCAAAAATAACTCATTAAGTATTTTTTTTATTGCATATCTTGCACTTACACGAGTTATTAAATAACAAAGATTATGGTTAAATCAATAAATGTAAAAAAAATTATTTTTAATAAAAAGTTATAGACTCACACATATAAATACACTCAAATATAAATGTTCATTATGACTTTTCCAACAATCACAAATGTACAAACAACATGATGGTTGACATTGATTGCATATCTTTGGCAATTAAAGAGAATTCCTGCACTTACGCACAATTTATTAAAATTGATTGCGTAATAAATGATTAAATTAAATAAATTTTGTCAAATGAAACCTTTTGAATAGAAAAAATAACTTTAGATACAATCATTATATAACATTTTTCAAATGAAACATTTCAAACAAAAGTAATACATACATGTTGTGATGTTGTGTTGTAGAAGAGGTAAAACTTGCAGAGAATAACTTTGTTGTTTTTTTTCAAACAGTTGATTCATCTAAAATAAAACCTCCATTCAACATACCAAAAAATAAATACAAAAATTCTTACTTTGATACGGCAAACAAAAGACAAAAGTTTCTACCTTTGTTATATTCTTCAAACACTTCATCCATCTAGAAACTTGTACATCATTCATCTGAAAGAAAACCTGCATTGATCACAAAAAAAAAAGCCATACATAAGTACTAAAATTTGTTTGAAGAAGAAAATACTCCAGAGAAGAAGAAAAACTTCTACATTGGTTGTATTCTTGAAACAGATCATCGATTTAGCAAAACCATCCTTCATGACAGAAAAAAAAAATAACATTTGTTGTATTCTTCAAACAGTTTGTTGATTCATCTGAAATAAAACCTTCATTCAACAAACCAAGAAAAAAATACAAAAATACTTTGATCTGACAGACAAAAGAACAAAATTTTCTACCTTTGCTATATTCTTCAAACACTTCATCCATCTAGAAACTTGTACATCATTCATCTAAAAGATAACCTTCATTGATCACAAAAAAAAGCCATACATAAGTACTAAAATCTGTTTGAAGAAGAAAAGATTCCAGAGAAGAAGAAAAGCTTCTACCTTTGTTGTATTCTTGAAATAAATCACCAATCTTCCTTCATACCAAAAAAAAGCCAACATTTGTTGTATTCTTCAAATAGTTGATTCATATGAAACAAAACCTTCATTCAACGTACCAAGAAAAAAAATACAAAAATACTTTGATTTGGCAAACAGAAGAACAAAAGTTTCTACCTTTGTTGTATTCTTCAAACACTTCATCTCTAATAACTTGTACGTCATTCATATGGAAGAAAACTTTCATCGATCACAAAAACAAAGAGTCATACAAAAGTACTAAAATATGTTTGAAGAAGAATGGAATTAGATGGAAACATAAGATGAAAATAACCGAAAGCTGAATAAAAATAAGATGAACTTCACATACCACTTTCATTCTGAAACCAAATAAATCAAATCTTGGTCGTGACCCATCTTCTACTCATTTCATTCATCTGAACAAAAAAAATGAAAGCAAAAATAAAACAAAAATAAGTAGAGATGTGAAGATGCTAGTGAAAAACATCGAAAAAGCTGAACAAAACCGAGATCTGGGTAAGAAGATGAACTGTTTGCTTGAGAAAGCTGAAAAAAACCGAGATCTGGGTAAAAAGATGAACTGTTTGGTTGAGAAAGTTGAAAAAAATGAAATCTGGATAAAATATGAACTTTACATATCACTTTCATTATGAAACCAAATAAATCAAATCTTGGTCATGCCCCATCTTCTACTCATTTCATTCATCTGAAACAAAAAATGAAAAAAAAAAAAATAAAACAAAAATAAGTAGAGATGTGAAGATGTTAGTGAAAAACATCGAAAAAGTTGAGCAAAACCGAGATCTGGGTAAGAAGATGAACTGTTTGCTTGAGAAAGCTGAAAAAAACCAAGATCTGGGTAAAAATATAATAAGAAGATGAACTATTTGCTTGAGAAAGCTGAAAAAAACCGAGATATGGGTAAAAAGATGAACTGTTTGGTTGAGAAAGCTGAAAAAAATGAAATTTGGATAAAATATGAACTTTACATACCACTTTCATTATGAAACCAAATACACCAAATCTTGGTCATGCCCCATCTTCTACTCATTTCATTCATCTGAAACAAAAAATGAAAAAAAAAATAAAACAAAAATAAGTAGAGATGTGAAGATGTTAGTGAAAAACATCGAAAAAGTTGAGCAAAACCGAGATCTGGGTAAGAAGATGAACTGTTTGCTTGAGAAAGCTGAAAAAAACCAAGATCTGGGTAAAAAGATAATAAGAAGATGAACTATTTGCTTGAGAAAGCTGAAAAAAACCGAGATATGGGTAAAAAGATGAACTGTTTGGTTGAGAAAGCTGAAAAAAATGAAATCTGGATAAAATATGAACTTTACATACCACTTTCATTCTGAAACCAAATAAATCAAATCTTGGCTGTGACCGATCTTCTACTCATTTTATTCATCTGGAAAAAAAATTAAAACAAAAATAAAACAAAAATAAGTAGAGATGTGAAGATGTTAGTTAAAAAACATCGAGAAAGTTGAACAAAACCGAGATCTGAGTAAGAAGATGAACAGTTTGCTTGAGAAAGCTTAAAAAAACCGAGATATAGGTAAAAGGATAATAAGAAGATGAACTGTTTGCTTGAGAAAGCTGAAAAAAACTGAGATATGGGTAAAAAGATGAAATGTTTGGTTGAGAAAGCTGAAAAAAACAAAATCTGGATAAAATATGAACTTTACATATCACTTTCATTCTGAAACCAAATAAATCAAATCTTGGTCGTGACCCATCTTCTACTCATTTCATTCATCTGAAAAAAAAAATGAAAACAAAAATAAGTAGAGATGTGAAGATGTTAGT
>Ga0214543_1001067_pt1 | contig 51163 bp, 18 predicted proteins | sample CNSS2metaG_FD_160094 | JGI IMG/M metagenome (GOLD analysis project Ga0214543, IMG submission 160094) | Root nodule microbial communities from cowpea collected in UCLA plant growth center, Los Angeles, California, USA - CNSS2 | ecosystem: Host-associated > Plants > Roots > Nodule | place: USA... | reverse complement strand
CTTCCTAATTAGGGAAAAGGTGTGCAAGATAAAAAAAAAAAAAATGAATTATGGTGGATTTTGATAACTGGTTTATGGTAATTTAATTCTTCAATTGCAAAATTACTCATTGGGTACGGGCTACATTGTTTATCTCCACACCAAAATCATAGCCCTTTTAAGTAAACCTTAGTTAGAATATTTAGTTATTAGCAATTTAGAGAGAGTGATAACTTAGATTACGAGTTGCATTCATAATAGACCTTGCTTTCTATTTACATTATCTTGAGACATTACTAAATTATAATATATATTTAGATACAAACCTAGTCTTATTGATTTTGTAAAATTAAATTAAATTATTATTTTCTTAAATAGTATAAAAATTTATTAAGGATATTCATTTTTTTGTTACTTGTCCTTTTATCTTACCATGTTTAAGGATATTCGCAAATATTTTCACATTCCAAGTGACTATATGGTCAAATATTGCTTCTTCATACATTATTTATCTCTCAAATATTGTTAAACTTGTTTTCTACATAGATGAAACTCTTAAATGATATAGTATGGTGGTTTTTACATCCATCATTACATATTGTTGCAGATGACATCAATTGTTCTATGATAGAGGTTAAGTGGGTCGGGTTACAATTAAATCGTAATGCTTGAGATTGTGTTACACTCTTAAGTAAAAAAAGTTATGCTTCAACTAATAGTTATAGCTTTTGGTCTAATGGTAAGCGTTCGATCTTAATAATGGTATAAGAGCTAAAGTCATGATGATTTTGTGGTGAATAATTGTTCAGAAAAGTAAAATTTTTAATTGGACAATTATATTATCGTGTGATAAAGGTCAAGTAGGTAAACGCTCTATCCTAGCTAAATATTATTAAATTGAAATCAAAGTGTTTTATGTAATAAGATAGTTCAGTTAAAGAAATCTAAGCCGTGCTTAGAATCGAGATTAGTAAGAAAGAAGTGTGTGGAATGTTTGAACCTATTTTTCGACGATTCCGCGCAAAAGCACGCGTTGCTTTATTCTATTGTAATTTTTGCATAGTGCTTCTCCTTTTCGTTTTCTACACCCAATGTTAAATATAAACAAATACCATTCAACTACCTTTATTAAAATTCAGATGTGATTGCTCTAACATATTATAAAATATTTTATCATAAGGATTTTACTTTTATCCTTTATTTTACTCTCACTCTGTACTACAGGTTAGATTTTAATTATATTAATTCATAATATTATACATATACATATATATATATATATATATATATATTCAACTTAATGATGAATTTAGATATTTTTAAGTAATTTTTTATTTATTACATATTTAAATATTTTATCATTTTTAATGAGATTGAGCTATTATTAATTAATTTTTTTAGTTGAATGACATAATGTTATTTTATTTCATCATATTATTTATTTATTTTCACATGTTTGGAATTACGAAAGTTTGTGATTAATTTAGTATGATATTATAATTAATATAAAATAATGAATAACTTTTATTAATTTTATTGAAAATATATTAAATTATAAGAACAATCAAAGTAGTGTGTAACAATTTCATCGTCGGCATTAGTAATGATATGTGATCATCCTCTGATCTAATATTCTTTTAACGATAAAAGTTATTTATTATTTTACATTAATTGCAATATTCTTTTTATATTACATAATTTTTCATTTATTAATAAGTGATTATAATAATGTTACTGGCGTGTTTAGGCCTATTCTGCGTAATCCACATTTCACATGGGTCGACGAATGAGTTGACCTACATAACTTGCATTACTTAAATTTTTAAAATCTAGTACTTTTAGCACAATATTCTCTGTGTGTTTATAAAATTATGAATAATACTTATTTTATAAAATGTATATTTATAAATTATTATTTCTACTAATTTAATTAAATAAAAATAAAGTTATCAAAATTCTTATATAGATTGTGGATCAAACATTACGTGGAACAACCAGAAAAAATTAGTCTACATTCTTCATGCGGCACAGATCAAATAAATCCAACTCATTTCTTGCATGTCAAATGCGAAATAAATTAAAATGAGATGAATCAGTCTATATTGTCTTTCCTAAATAAACAAGTGAGTAAATATTATAACAATCACATTATCTCAAAAAATTAAATAGGACAAACTCAGTGTAAAAATATGAAAATACCCGATATCAATAAAATTTAATAATAACTCGATTAAAAATACTCAAATTTATATGAAATTATCTTAATTAAGTTTCTATATATATATATATATATATATATATATATATATATATATATATTTATTTATTTGTATTTAATTTCTCGTTAACGTTTATAAAACTTTGAAGATTATCATATATTATATTCATGATTGCATTTCTTCCATCTATTTCTTAATTATTTATCTTAAATTTGTCCCTTTTCTTTGATCACATTACCTTTCATTATTTGTTTATTTATTCTCCTATTTCTTTTTCTTCTCTCTGAAAACGTACACTTCAAAATATGTAGAGGAATGTTATTTTTCTTATAATTAGATCGGAGACAAAGTCAGATTATTTTAACTTTACTTTTTTAAACCCTAATTTTAAAAAGATTATTTGAGTCTCTTATACACTAACACAAGAAAGGCCTTTAACGTCACCCCAATAACGTCTGTCTAAAAAAAGTCCAACGTTAAAAATGAGCGGTGGCATTTTTGTAAATAATGAGACATTTTTAACGTCTGACGTGGAGCGGACAGACGTTACTTAACGTCTGTTAAAAAATACCCCGACGTCACTCAAAAAAGGACGTCGGCCCCCAGCTCGACAGACGTCCCTTGACGTCGGACCAGCGTGCGCCAGACGTCACTTAACGTCGGCCCCTCCCACCCCCGACGTCACTTAACGTCGAACATAACACCCCCGACGTTAAGTTTCAGCTTATCTCTGCGCGAAACGCAGAAACCCTCGCGCTGTTCATCGTTTCCGCGAGAGTTCCCGCCGGCGACGCCATTTCCGACCCCCTCCAGGTGAATTTCGAAAGGTTTTCGCCATCAAACTTGTTGGGGTTTAATTATGGGTTGATTTTACGCGTTTAGAACCGATTATTTTTCGTTTTCATCCCCATTTGCAGCGTTTTGAGATTCGTCCAACTTGCTCTTCATTCCCATTTGGCCAGCAGTGTGCGGAGACCCTAGACTTCCTCTCAAAGTTCGTCTTTCAATTAGAGGAGGTTAATTTTTCATTGTATGTATATATTTATTTATTGTATGTATAGAATTACTTGTATTAATTTATAAATGTCATTATAGTTTTAGTCTATGTAGACTAACACCGATAAGGCTATTAACATAAATAAAAGTAAGGACAATAATAGGTTAATAGAGATAATAGGTATTAAAAGTTTGATTAAAGGACAATAAAAGTAAAAGCATGCAATTTCAACAGCTACTACCAAGGGTCGTTATCCTTCGACAAACCACGCTCAAAAACTTTTGACGGGAATAATCAACGGCTACATAGTATTATTATTTTTAATTATTCATCTACTTTTATAATTAAACAAATTTTACTCTAAAATTGACAAAAAATATTAAATAGTAAGGATAAAACTATACTTACACTAAATTTGATCAATTTTAAATACCACTTTAATCTTTTTGAACAATTACTTTCTTGGTATATATATCTTCTTGTATATTTCAAAAGATTGAAATTATTATATTTTATTATTTAAATAATTTTGAGTGATTATTAAAAGAAAATATTTATTTTAGTAATTATTATATTTTGCTTAGTCGTTTTCTTTTGGTCTTACTATATTCTTTTAGAAATTTTATTCTATTAGTATAAATGATGGCTTGAGAGAAATTTTATTTAAAAAGTTTAGCTTTTTCTTCCTTTTATAAACTTTTGGCTCTGATTGTTAAAATGATTAATATGAATTTTTATAAATGGTTCAGCATGATCTCATTCACTCAATAGTTATTTTAGTAAGTATTAAATTTTCATTTTGCTTAGTGATTTAAATTTGGTTTAACCATATTATTTAAGAAATCATATTTTATTTTTATAAATGATAACTTTAGAGAAGATTTGTATAAGCAGTTTAGCATGTCCTTCTTTTTATAAAATTTTGGATATAATTATTAAGGGAGGGAAAAATGGTTTCTGGTTGGATCCATATCTGGATTTATATATTTTATAAATAAGTCACTTTACTTCCAATTCACCTAACATTGTTTATTTTTCTTATATAATGCTTTTTCTTTTATTTCTATTTTGTATGACACTTTTAACTGATATTTCCATTCTTAAGAATCTGTATTTATACATTTTTTTATCAGTATAAAAAAATAAATAAATGGAGTCTAATTTTGTATTCAATGTGAAATATTTTACTTTTGATTCAATCACGGATTATATAGGACTTAAGAAAATTCAATTGTTGAATCAGGTATTGAAAATGGTAGTATTGACTAAAGTTTAGTTAACTCCATTTTTGGAGTAGTGTAAATTTAATGAAGTTGTGAGTTTTATCGTCCCGAGAAAAACATGGTAATGTCCTGAAATGAGAATTTTGAATTATTTTTTCTTCCATTGGAATGCACATTAGAAGTGAAGCACGTGGTGTGTGGGAGAAAAATAAAATTGTTGAATTTGCTAAAGATGTTGTTTCCTAGATTCTACTGCTGCTGTTGAATGAGTTCGAATAATATATAAACACAGTGGGTCTCTTCTGTCTCTGTGTTCTGGAAAATGTGAATAACGCCACGGTTGTTATTAATTTTAAATTTCGATCTTTTTGTCGTGTTTTTCTGAATTTGTTTTCAGCTGTATTTTTAAAATATTTAATTAAAAATAGTCTAAATATAAATTAAAATTTCATAATTAGATAAAATAGATAAAATTAAATATTATATAAAAATAAAAATATTTTATAAAATATATGTCGTATCTAGAACCACAATTACTTGATTATTATAACTGTATGAACCCATGTTGGTGGGAGACACTTGTTTCTATGTTTCTATTTAAAGCTTTTTTTTTTTTTTTCTTTTGAGCATCAAAACCAATAAAAAGGAAACAGATTTTCTTTCATTTCCACTATTGATTTTTGGTGAGTCCCAGGTTCTCCTATTGACCTTTGAATCTTGCACTCAAGGTCACTTCACAAAGGAACAGAACAGGTCTTTCATTCTTCTCATTCTCTATAATTTTTTATATGCTTATTTAATATTTTCATCTTAATATTTGTAAGGTTGATTTTATGTAATGTTTTAATTTTCTTTTATTTTTAATTAAAATTTCATTTCATTTTGATTTGGTTTTAAGACTCTTTGGAAGTGATAGAAGATGTAGAGATGAAAAAAATATTAAAATAATATCTGCTCATCTTTTAATACCAAATTTAAAGTGAGGAGTCGTATTGAATTTTTTAAATTAAAAATTAAATATATTTTTAGTTTACGGAAAAAAGTTTAAAATTCATCATTTTTTTAATTTTGATATATTTTAATTTTAAATTTTAAAAATAATAAATATAGTTCTTTTAAATTAATTATGTTAATTTGTTTAGTTTGTTAAATGATATTTTAAACTAACATTTGAGTTAAAATATATCACAATAATGTATACATCAATGAAATACTGAAACATATTTGACAAAGACGAATCATGATTTCATATAAAAAAATTAAAATCATATCAAATCCATAAATAAACTACGAACCAAATGAGAAAATTATATATTAAATGCAACCCACGATTATTCTATCAAAATACTAATTAAACCTTTCTTATATTTAAGCATTTTGGTATTTTGTTGCCATATATTAATTAGTGACCATGTACACGCTTGTCAGGAAACTATTCCAATATGTTATATTATTCTAGATATAGTGATATATAATAATTTAATAATTATTTGTTCCTATTTTTTGTTATATATACGTAGTCTTGTTTTATTATCATTGGTTAAAAGTTCTTAAAACTTACATGATTGTGAATGGATATTATTGAAATATATTTTTATAATTTTAAATTAATGAAGAATTAAAATTGTGTTAAAAGAATTCTCGATTGGAATCTGAATATATGCAAGAATAAAATAAAATAAAATAATTTGATCATATTAAAAATTAATGTGACCCCTTGTACATCTAAAAGTAGCGTAGTAACCCGTAAAGTCTATGAACTATATAAAAAATCACAGAAATATTTACTTAAATGGATACAAATACATTCCAGTCAGTATTAATTATTCATTATTATTTTATCATAACTAATTCAAATAAATATCATAATACAAGAATATACGCTATGAAATTGTTAACGTAATTGACTTAATATGTACGCTTTCCTCAGAAAAAGATCGTCATGTGCAAGAATATTAGCTTCTTCTAATCTTCACTTGCAAGTAAAATAAAACCATAAAAAATATTAACCAAAAAAATAATAATTAAAAAAAAACATCAGTTAGTACTTGGTTTATTGATATCATTAGTTTCTGAACTTAAACGGTGAAATGTTCAAATAGTCAAATACTATAAGCATATTTGAATCAGAAACATATTTCAATCAGAGATTATTTCGAATATAACTTTAATTTTGGTTTGGTCTAGGTCAAGATCTAGTTAGTGTAATTTCGATTTAGATGTTGTTGATTCTATTATATTTTAATTTAATGTAAGAGTTACTTTTAAGTTAAAGATGATTTTGATTACTTTTAGGGTCACATTCTCAATATTATTTAATTATTTATTTATCGTTGATAGAAGTTAATATTATTTTTTAATTAATGTTAGTTAGGATTTTTTAATATATATATATATATATATATATATATATATATATATATATATATATATATGGATATTTATGAGTATTTATGAGACTTGTACTTGTAATTAATCCGACTAAGGTTATTTTCATATTCATTAGTGTTTTTTGTGTTGGTTAAAATAATATTTTGGTTCTTATTTTTTTCATTTTTATTTAATTTGTTCTTCCTATTTATTTTTATTTTTGTTCAATTAAGTCTCAATTGTTATTAAAATGATTCAAGATATACGTGCACATCTCCATCTCCATATCTAATTAAAAAAATTATGTATTACTCATACTCATACTTATGTCCAGAAAATGTAGGAATTTTCATCAAAAACAAGGACGAGTTTAAAGAATATCTACGGAAACAAGTTTATTTATCATCTCTAATTTCAAGAGTAAGTTTGCGTTTTACATTATGAAAGAATGAGTAAGATAAACAATAGAAGATACACAAATTTTTTATCTTTGAATTTTGAGTTAAAAATGATATTGTAATCATCTTTATATTTTGCCCATGACTTATTGACATTGAATCTTTGTTGTTTCTCCTTACAAGATTATGTCTTCTTTCTATTATAATGTAGTCACATGTAATAAACATATTCCAAGAATATTTGGATATGTATCTAGGCAAAGAATTTGAATTAAGACATGGAGAAATTTTAAGTATTTTTTAGGATTAAAGTAGCCCATTTTAAAAAGGATATTCTCATACCCCACCAAAATAATATTATTTATTTGTTGAAAGAAATGAATAAGATAACATGCTAACTTGCAAGTACACCAATTGATATAAATCTAAAGTTACGAAATGCATAGGAAATTATACTAAATAACAAGGAAATATACCAAATATTAATTGATAAACTCATATATTTGTCTCACACTATCCTTGATTTGAAGTTGCATTTGTTATAAGTCATCCAGTTCATGCACCAACCAAGATTTAGTTACGAACTGCAATATTTGAAAGGAATTTTGTTCAAAAAGAAAAGAAATGTAAGTATTGACACAAATACAGATGCTAACTACGAGATATTGTAATTTTCATCGAAGCAAAAAACTTGTGATGATGTGTGGTTTAATAACATCATTGTCCATCATTGCATAAGATCAAAACAAAGTTTCTTCCTTTGAAAACATTTAGTACTATAGGTGAATTAGTGGTGAAGAGATATTAATATTAAAAAAATTTGTGAAGATAAAAGGATAAACAACGATTAAGTTTTACTCACCATGAACAATAAGAAGGAAACATTTATGTATATCATAAAAAAATTCAATAACATTAAATCGATTTGAGAGAAGTAAAATAAAAGCTAATAACATTAAAACAATATTTAGTATCTTGATCTCTACTAAATTTCTTAAGCCTTTTTTAGACTTTCGTATCTTGATTCGATCATATAAAAAGGATTCAGGCATTTGCAAATGGTGTTGGATATATACTTCTATCCTTAAAACAATAACATAGTTACACAATTTTAATTCTTTTGATTATCTTAGATTCTCGTAGTCACATCAAGAACAAAAATAATTGCTCGGATTGTCTACATCAGAACATGTAATGTTGAACGTTGCCAACCACCAAAATGTCTCTCACTCAACTATTCCAACAAATTTGAAAACAGATAGTTAAGTAGATGATGACAACACAAGAGGATAATAGTGGAGAATAGTTACAGATATAAGATCTTTGTCGATCGAGTATTTAAAAATTATTTAAGTCGCAATTCAACAACGTTTTAAAGTAAAAATAAAAAGTTAAAAAAGACAAAAATTTGTGAGAATAAATATATAAGATAAAAAAAAAAGACAAAATAATAATTCATACTTATATTCGTGAGACAAAGTGTGTTACACTTTCCCAAGAGGACAGGAACCTAATTGGTTTATATGACTTGGACTATACATAAAACGTATATGGTCCTATTACATTAAATAAGTGCAACATCCGAGGCCCAATCTTCTTTGCAATTGCTTCACACGTCTTAAACCTGCCAAACTCAAACCCAATAGGGAGCTTTTCCGTGTACCATGAATTCTTTTTCCTGTAAATAGGGATGATAACGGGATAGGGACACATTTTCGTTATTTCATATCTATTTATAGAAAAAATTCATCATTATCCTTATCTTTATATTCAAATCAAACTTTTATCTCATCCTTATTTTTATTGGGTAACGTATATAATCTCGTAACTATATCCGTACATGTTTTCTTATTACTTTAATATTAATTTTAAACAATTTTTATAAAATAATAAAAAATTACGATAAAGAAAACATAATATTATCAAATATTCAATATCAGGAGGATAGTTATTTTTTCAATATCAAATACTTTGAAATAAATTATAATTGTTTACATTTTAGCTTAAAATATCAAATAAAATTTTATAAGAACCAAAACATTTATTAAATTTGCAAACTACAAATATTAATGAAACCTATAGTTGATAAAATTTAAAAATATTTTTAAAAAAATATAAAAGGAAAACAAATATTTAAATTAAAATATATTTTAAATGTTTGTTTACTTTAATTTTTTAAATTCTAATGAATCTCTTTTTTATGCACTAATAAAAAAGATAATACATTACTTAATCAAAATGACGCAAAGAACAAATAATAAACATAATAATAAAATTTTGACATAGATCTTTTATCTTTTGAACTTTAATATATGTTGGATGGTGATAAAAAAATTCATGACAATTACACTAAATTTTTATATTATAGTAAATAAAAGTTATTTATACAATTATAGTGAAAAATTACAGTATGATTGATAATAAGTTAGAAATAAACTAGATAATATATATCGAAATAGTATTCTACATGATGAACATAAACAACAAGTAAAAATACTAAAAAATTAACAAATGTGTGTCTGAGAAACAATTTAAAAGACTATTGAAAGAAATAAATCGCACAAAGGAAAACAAATGTATAATTAAGGGTATGATAAGATGAAAAATATCTTAAAGATCTAAGAAAACTTTTTAAATATCAATATATATACTCAATGATTGAGAAATACCGAAGATTGTTTTAGCGAAACAAAAGAGTTCTTTAAATGAAACAAAAGTTAATAATAATAAGTAAATAATTTTTTTTATATTACCTAGTAAATGAAATGTTTATGCTATTAAACACTTAAATTGAGAGTATTAAACATACTCATGTGAAAGGAAAATATACAATAAATAAAAACATTAAAACAAATAGAAATATTCAAATATGAAACATAAAAAGTTTTTAATTGACATACATCATTTTAACATAATTTATAAAGGTTATGATAAGATGAAAAATATATTGGAGATGCGAATGCGTTTCATGATAAAAAAAAAAAATATAAAAAAAAATATATATATATATATATATATATATATATATATATATATATATATATAGGATTACTTACTTAATTGTAAATATTTTAATAATTTAAACGAGGACAGATATATGGCAGGGATGAGTATTATGGCGGGGATATGTGCATCCCCATATCCATCTCCATGCCCAATTAAAAAAGTCATGGATTTCCCATACCCATACCCAGTCAATGCGGGGATTCCCTGTCAAAACAAGGACAGGTTCGGGCAATACCCAGGGGGCAGATTTATTTGCCATCTCTATCTGTATCTCAAACAAACTAATTTAATTTCTATTTTGCCCTCTACAATAAAAAGTAAAGTATAAATTTTCACTCTCCTATATTTAATACACTAGTCCACTCATGCACCTCCAATTTTCAATTTGACCTAGACCCCCTTTTTGTGCAGCAGCAACTCCTTTTCTCTCCCACATCCGTCATTTTCCTTTTCTCTCTTCTCTCCCCTCTGATTAATTGGCATTGCAACAACTGCAACCTCTAGATCCTTTATTTTTTGTGTTGCATTGCATCTTATATGTTTTATATGTACAATCCATGCTTAAATTTGTAAATGAGATGTTGCTTTGAATTTGTTATTTGAAATAGCGGAAGTGGACTTCCGTAACACATTTTTTTTCAGAAAAAGATCATTACGGATTCGACATCTGGTTCAAAAAATTGCATTGCAGATGTTGACATCCGGTTCACATTTTTTGAATTTTGTTTTGTACCATTATGGATGTCGACATCCGGATCAAAAAATTGCATTGCGGATGTCGACATCCGATTCACATTTTTTGAATTTTGTTTTTTACAATTACGGATGTCGACATCCGGTTCAGAAAATTGCATTGCGGATGTCGACATCTAGTTCACATTTTTTGAATTTTGTTTTGTACCATTACAGATGTCGACATCCAGTTCAGAAAATTGCATTGCGGATGTTGACATCCGTTTCATAAAATTTCACTGCGAATGTCAATATCTGATTCAGAAAATTACATTGCGAATGTCGACATCCGGTTCACATTTTTTGAAGTTTGTTTTGTATCATTACAGATGTCAACATCCAGTTAAGAAAATTGCATTACGGATGTCAACGTTCGGTTCATTAAATATTGCTATTTGGTCTGCACTCTTGTTGAGTTATGTATTGTTTAAAAAGTGAATTGGTGAAGATGAATATAATTTTTTTTTTAATTCTCTTCCTCACTAAATAAGGTGTAAAAGGGGAGGAAATAGGTGGTTTTATTTTTGTTTATTATATATTAATTTTTACTATACTTATTTAGTTTAATCGTAAATATGTGTTAATAAGATAATTGATGTTGTAATATTGATATTTTTTTCTTGATATTAGTTTTAGATATTCTAATTATAAGAGGAATTATGTAAGTTTTTTTTTAAAAAAAATATAACTTTTGTTATTAAAATCGAGGCTTAATTACTCCATTTGTTATTATTTTTGTTGAGAAATGTTAAATAGTCCTTCAATTGTTTTTTTCGTTTGAATTTGGTTCTGATTTTTTAAAAAGTGATTTAATTTGTCATTACCGCTAGTTTTTCACAAACGATGCTAAAATCTGTACCATATGTCAATTTTTGTTTTTTTGAATTTTAATTTTTTAATTTATTTTTTATACATGTCACCTCGCAATTGTGTCATGTAACACAATCAATGTGACGTGTCAAAAAATTAAAATTCAGTTTTTTTAAAATGACAAAAAAAACTATAAATTGACATTTGACATCGACTTTAAAACTTTATGAAAAACTAAAAGCAATAATCAAATCGAATCACTTCTCAAAAAACCAGGACCAATTTGAATCAAATTAAAAAAAAAAAAAGGTCATAACCAAATTGAGAGAAAAAGAAACTGAAGTACCGACTTGACACTTCCTGATAAAATCAATGATCAATGAAATAATTAAGCCTAAAATCTATTTTTAATTTTATATATAAACCATTATGTGATATATAAAAGAATGATAGAGAGATATAAGTATGCATAAATATTATAAGTCCATTAAATTAAAAATAAAAAAAGTGTATTCATATTTATTTTATGGTTTAATTACTCTTTTGGTTTTTATTTTTGTCCAAAAGTATTAAATTGGTCCTTTAATTTTTTTAAGTTTCAATTTGGTATTGATTTTTAAAAAATTGGTCTAATTTAGTTCTTTTTTGTTAAATTTCTTGAAGCCAATCAATGATTTTTTATCAAAATTGACAATATGATTATGTTAATGAAATTTTTTTGATCCGTTTCAAGAAATTTAACGAAAAAAACCATATTACATAAATTTTCAAAAAAATTGGGACTAAATTGAAACTTAAAAAAAATGGAGGACCAATTTAACACTTTTAGACAAAAGAGTTATTAAACCTTATTTTATGATAAAATAAGCATATTAAACATTTAAAATCATTTATATTTAAAAAAAATTAAAAATTGTAGTTGTGTTGTTCCTTTCTACAATATGACTATTTAGGCATGTAAGCATTGGATACCCTTATGCTTTGTCATCTCCTTTTATAATGAGACATAAAAATATATTCAAACTATTTTTTTTTTAAGTCTTTAAGAACTACTGATGGTGATATGTATAGGTAAAATTTAATTGATATTTTTTATTTTTCTTGAAGTTACCTTTGTGTTTATTCTATAATTTTCTTTTATGGTCTGTTTACTGCAGAAAGATAAAAAGGAGAAGAAATGTATGGAAAGTATGAAAATGAGACACGGTCACAACAAGTGAGATCAAATTTTACAAAAAACCTTTTGGTGATAAATTGCTTATTAAGCATGAAACTTGATCGATTAACTTTAAAAAAAGTATTTCAATTTTATTTTTACATAATAAATCGTTAAAATATATAAACATAAATTATAAGTAAATATTTAGGAATATATTATGTTATATTATAATAAAATGAATAATTCAAATAAAAGTATTAAAATAATTATTAAAATAAATAATATTAATTTATTAATTTATTAATTTATATTTTATATTAAAAACTAAGTAATTAAAAATATCAAATAATAAATTAATTTAATTTTTGACGATTTATTTAGTATATATTTATTCATTAAATTTTAATAATAATTTTTATTGTATTTTAAAACTTATTTTAACTTTAATTAAATTTTAAAAAAATTAGATTAAATTATTTTTAAAATTTTATTAGATAAATATATATATATATATATATATATATATATAACAAATTTATGACGACGATTTCGAAGGAAGGTTTGATTACTCTTCACTATATCTCCATTACTTAAAAACAACATTGCAATAATTTTATTTAATTATATATAGTTTATGGTCTAAATAGAAAAAATGGTTACATACATTTTAAAATTTTGTATCATTAAATAAACCGAATTAAAACCAATATTTAGAGAAAAAAATTAATATTAATGAGATATAAATTGATTCTACTTCAATCTTAAAATTTTAAAACAATAAATTATGTATGCCTTTTATTATATAATATTTAATTTTCATATTTAAAATTAGGGTTAAATATAATTTTAGTTTCTTTATTTACATACGAAATTGGAATTCATTATCTGAAAGAATTATATTAGTTACTCTGACCCCTCCAAAAATCATTCTTGGTCAAAATCCGCCACTAGCCATGTGGCTGATAGGTGTAATTTTGAAAAAAATAATATTTTTGTTTAATATAATTTTTTCTTTTAGCTCTAGAGGATGTATTCTATGCATTATTAAAGTATTGAGGTAAGTTTTCTATGAACTTTTAAAGAACATATACGAATTCCAATTTCACATATAAATACATTAACTAAAGACATACGTAATAGAAATAGTTGTTTGAACTAATTAATTGATTATTATATCATGTAAATGTAAAATGATAAGACTTATATAAATTAATATTAAAATTTTAACATTTTTCTAAAATTAATATAAATTGGTTGAATCAAGTATTTGTTGAAATATTACATATTTTCTAAATTTTAAAAAAATAAATTTTATTATAAATTAATATCTTATTATATATATTTAATATTTTACAAAAATTTTGTGATAAATTCACTAATTTTCTATTAGTGTAGATTAAAATAAAATCATGTCATAAATTATTTAGATAATTTATGATAAAATTATAAATAAAATTTAATTAACACGAATATAAAGATAGTATAAATATTTGTCATCTAATCACGCTTCTATGAAAAAAAAAGCAAAATAATAAATAATATAGTAATTAAAATTTGAGTTAAATATGTTCAAATTTAAAATTAAATTTAAATTATTATAAAATTAAAATAATTTAGATTAAATTAAATTTAAAATAATTAATAATTCAAACAACTATTTCTACCGAGTATATTTTTAGTTTTTGTATCTACATGCAAATTTGAAATTTGTTCCTCTTCCTTAAAGTTTATATGAAATTTGTTTATATTATTTAGTAATGTATGAAATAAGTCCTCTAAAGCTAAAAGAAAAATATTATTTTTTTTTCTTTTGAAATTACACGTGGTAGCCATACAATAGTGCGACCACCACGTGGTAGTCAAACGACAGCCCTACGTTCTGACATATTAGTCCAGTCAGCATGGTTATTAGACACATAAGCTAAAGGTTAACACCTTCTATTTTGGAGAACAAATCTCATGCATTACTAGAGTTTATGGACGAATTTTATATGAACTTTGAGAGAGAAGTGAATTCTAATTTCGCATGTAAGTACAAAGACTAAAAAAAAAAACTTAACCCTTAGATTTATGTTTAAATTTCTAACAATAGAAGTCATCAATGATATCGTATTAATTTCTTATTTTACATACCCAACGGAACAAATATGCAAAGTGATGTGACCTAATAAGGCCCATTCAGCCTTACTGACCTAAAGTGGTTGAAATATATTCTGAGATATATTTATCGGTGCAAATATTCATATATTAACTGTATATATGACCAAATATTGGTAGTTTGATTACATCATCATATTCCTTCATATCATATATTTATAAAATATTTCGTATATCAAGTAAGATTCCACATTATTATTATTATTTCGCTAATTGTCATATATACGGTAAATTGTTATATTTGTGGATATTATTTGACATTTTATTGATATTATCAGTTTTTACAGCAAACCTCATAAGGTCTAAAAATCCTGTATAAATATCTAAAACTCTCTTAGTATAAAGTCTTTTACATGTGGATCTCTCCCCTCTAAACAATGAGAGATTTTGTTGTTCCTATTTTTCAAAGAGAACTTATGTTGTTTTTGATGATGTCCATAGGGTAATGATTGCCTAAAATAGGTGGAAATTAAACAAGACATAAATGTTTGTACGACCTTGATGTGGGTCAAGCTGAATCTGTTAAATGTCTCACACTTAGTTGATTAGAATATTAATCTAATCTATTAGGTCATGTTTGATGTGTGTGATGGTTAAAATTGTTGTTTTGTTGTTGCGATAGTCGACTAGAATACTAATCAAGTCAACTAGATTAATTATAAATTAATTGTGGAACATGAACTTGAGTTTTGTCATAGTCTAGTTGATTAGCTAGATAACCTAATCAACTAGGTACTCCCAGACAACCGCCTATCCAAATAGTCAGATTACTGCACCTGGTAAAAGTAACGTTTTTTCAACCAAAAGAAAGAAGAAAGTGTGCTGAATATTTTCTTAGAGCATATTCTTATACATTTTGCTAAATATAAAGGTTAAACAATATGTATTCTTAAACTCATCTTATCAATTAATTAAGGATTTCATTTAAAATTGGTTTTAAAGTTAAAAAAACAGCAAAAGATTTGTGAAACTAATTTACTTTTTTTTGTTATGAAATATTGGTATATCAAATCTAAAAGATTTCATTCTGGTCATCATAAATATTTAAGTCATTATTAAGATCTTGTTACTTGTTCGAAGGTCTAAACTCCTAATCCTGTGAGTACACTTATTTTACTTGAAATTTATAAAGACAAATAAGGTACACAGATTAATCACAGTTTTATTTAGGTTTTACTGAAACGTAGCATGAAATGAATGATATAGAAATATATAAATAGGACAAAAACAAACTTTGAGGTTTGTGTGGCTTGTTTTCATGAAGGCATGCACATGGATTTGCGTGTTGAGTGAAGCTTTCACAATCATAACAACTGGGTGAGATTCTTATAGCATCATCTTCGGCATGTAAGAGAGTGTTTTTTATATATATTTTTTATTACCTATAAATAAATCCTCATTTTATTTCCATATTTGGTTTAGGTTATTTCTACTTTATTCTAACAAATTTTCGAATGACATAAAAGGATATTAGGTTTTGTAACCCCTGCCTAAAACATAGTTTAATCATTTGACTTCTATCAAACAAGAAAGTTACCTTTATCAGAATTATATATTCCAATTTAATTCTTCAAAATCATTTTCCATTCATTCATTTATACTTATAAGTTATGTGCAAATTTATTCGGTTTCTCTGGATTTTATATCAGAAAATTTAAAAAGCTTGAAATTTTAAATTGTTTTAATTTAAGTTTTCAACAATTTTAAAATACTTTATTTTATGCTTTAAAATTTCTTCATCTTGTGATTTGTAGGGGACAATATAAAATCCTTGAAATTTTGAATTATTTTCATTTAGATTCTCCTCTTCTCTCTCTCTCTCTCTCTCTCTCTCTCTCTCTCTTTCTCTCTCTCTCTCTATATATATATATATATTGAATAAATTAATTATTTTTTTTTTACTTTTTAAATTGTCAATTTAAAATCAGGTAATTTAATTTGTATCTAAGACAATATTTTAAATTGATGAGGCCTCGTCACTAGTCAAATTTATAATATTTTAGTCCAATCAAACGCTAATATTTTTGTTTTGATCAAATACTTTATTGTGATTGTGCTAACATTGCTCTAGTAAAAGAAATGCATGAATAGAAAAAAAAATACAATTATAAAATAACTATAGTACAGAAAAAATTTTAGATGAAATTTGAAGTTATATAATTAAAAATAAAACTGCTCAGAATTTCAGTTTATTTTAAAATTCTTTATGAACAATGTATTTTCTATAAATTTTATTTTTTTCTAGAAATAAATTACTTTCTAAATATCAGCTTCCAACAAACTTTGCAAAATAAAAGGCTGAGACATGTTTTTCTTTTAATTAAAGAAAACCATTCACTGTAGTTTATTCAAAGTCTCTTTAAATTGATTCTGGATTTAAATTTCTCTTAAGTTGTTTTAGCCTTCATTTTAGATTTTGTTGTACCAAGCGTACTCGCACCTTCTATACCCGAAAAAAAGTGACAGAGTATTTAAACTTTTGTCAAATATAAAGTAATTTAGATTTCACCAAATGTATACAAAATTTACCAATGCAAAGTACTGCACGTCTTCACAAATAAATAAAAAGTAATTGTAGTTAATTTTAGGATTAATTATAAGTTTTTCTTTAAAATTCAAAACAACTTATTTTTTGTATAGTTACTTTAGAATTTCACGTGTACTATATATAATCACCCTTATAACAAGATTACCATAAATATGCATGAAAAGAAGAGGAAGACACCGGTGTAAAAAGATGATTATGATTTAACTTCGCCTAATAGGTTTTAATTTCAAAACGTGATAGCATTTTTGAAGTTAGTTGCAACTATAGGATTCGGTTATAAAATAATTGAAGTCTATATTGGTATAGACTTCAGTTCTTTGAATGTAATGACATTTTTTAAAATATTTAAATAATTATAGATTTTGGCCCTACAAAGAACCAAAAACTATTTTGAGGTGGGTCACCAATTTATTGGACCCACACTAATTTAATTAAGAAAAATAAGAAGAAAATATTATTTTATGGACTTCCAGTCCATTATGCAATTCAAATATGTAATTCAAATCCAACCCTTGCATCAAGTTTGTTATGAGAAATAAGATGAGAGACAGAGAGACCGAAGTTGTGAGTACCTCTCGTGAGAAGTCATCAGAGAGAGTATAGAAGAAGAAAAGAACAACCAATTTATCCCGTGCAAGTCTATGTAGAGAAGAGAATAGTGATGCTAGTTTCTCCCTTCTCTGTTTTATGCATTTTATTATTTTGCATATTATTTATTTAGGGAAAATTTGATTTCTTTCGCATTTGTAAGAAACATCTTATTCTTGTCTCTTCTCCTCGCGAAGCATCTTGTTCTCTTCTCCATTTCCATTCTTGGTCGTCACAAACCATCTCTTGTTACTTGAAGGTTCATTTTCCTCTTTCTCGCATTTGTTTCTGTCTGTTTAATGGTTCTTCACAATGAGAAGATACACAATGATGCGTTTTTGTTTTGGTCTTCATCGCAGGTTCGTCAAGGTTGCACCTTACTCCATTGTTGACGCATTGGTCTATTGCTCACTTCTCTTTCCATTTCAAGCACGACTCATTGTGTTGGCCACGCAGCTCATTGTGTTGGTCACACCTTGATGATCCCTTTGTTGATTTGTTATGATCACAATATACTTAAATTCATTGTTTTTTTATTTAGAATTTACTCGCATTTTAATATGTTAGTCAAAAACATACTTCAATTTTAAATATGTTAATCAATAACAATCTTGTTGCAATTTAAGTCGGTTGACAACACACTTAAAATTTAAAATTATTGCTTTTTACTAATAGATTTGAACTTTAAGTCTCCCATCTAAGTTTGTTCCAAAATAGATTTAAAAAGTCCAAAGTAAAGAGATTTAAAAAGCCTTTCTTTTTTTCACTAAGGACATAAATTATCACCTTTGTTTTAAAAAATTATTAATCCTGTTTACTTTCATTAATGTTATCACTTTTAGCTTTTATTGTATGTAGGAATAGTTTAAAAGACTGATTAAAGAATTATACAAGTGTTTGATAAAAGAATAAATATTTATATTATAATTAAAATTTATAATAAATTAATATCTCTGTATGTAAATTTATTTTATGTATAAATATAATAATTTAGAATGATATATATGGTATATTAAGTATTTACAATTTAAAATATTAAAATTTAATTTAATGATATAAATTAAAGGTAGTATGTTGAGAAAAATATCAAATATACCTATAAAAAGAAAAGTAGTTTGAGATATTTGACAAAAGCTTTTTAGTTTTGGAAGATATTATATATTACAAGAAAATTATTAAATTATAATAAATTTTAATGACAGAAAAGAATTAATCACTGTATCGACACATATAAATATTATTTTATAAATTAAAAATTATTAATATACAAAATAATCTCTGTTATAAATAAAAAATATATAGTTTATAAATTAGATTTTAGACTGATCTTTAATATTAATTATCAAAATTTTAGCTCTCAATTAATTAATGTTTAAATTAGTTTCTAATTTAGAATTAGAGATCAATTTACACTTTAATTTACAAACCAATTATAATTTTTTTTTATTATAATAAATAGTAGTCTAGATACTACTAATTTTTAATTTATACTATAATATCTAACTTAGTCGTGATTAATTATTTTTACCTCTAAAAATCGATTACTATTTAATAATTTTTTTAGAGATATGAAAGATAGGGAGAGAAAGTATTGCAACGTGTAATTGAAATAAACAATAAAACTTAAAAATTTAACTTTTCAAATATTGATTTACAATGTATGATTTATTTTAAGTACAAACTAAATAAAGCAATAAAGGAACGTACTTTGATTATAATAATTGGACACACAATAAATACTTTTAAAACCCTATCAATAATAATTTATCTGTTGAAAACGTAAAATGGTATATTAGTTGTTTATCTTAATTCACAGTATATGAATAGATATACTTGCTATAAATAAGCCAGTAAAGGGACATAAACGAACTTAATTGAATTATGGTAAATTGTACACGTAATAAATACTTTAAAAACCATATCAATCAGTTAAAAGTTCAAGAAAAATTTCACGAACAACACATTGAAATTAAATTATTTGTTTATTTATACTTATTTACTGAAGTATATTGATAGACATAGTAATGTTCTATGTAGTGATGATATTTTAGAAATTTATATGGTCTATTAATTATATATGCAGATTTACCTTACTGGCCCGAAGTGAACTATACCAAACTTATTTTACTATAATGTTTAAAGTAAATCCGATCTAGACTGAAAATCCAAGCTAAATATATTCTAACGTGAAAGTGATTTATAGTTGAAAAGTGTATCCTACCGTATATTTCTTGCAAAAGATGCGTTACACTTGTAAAACAAAATCATATGGTAAAATGTTACTTTCACTATATCATGTTTTCATGCTTATATTAAGATTCAAAAATGGTAATATAATACTTTATATTTTAAAAATATTTATTTTAATTCTTTTAATTAAAAATGTTCCGAAATATTAAGTAGACTATTTAGTTTTTATAACTTTGTGAATTTTCCTTATTAATAAATTTAAAGATGACAATTATTTTATTATTTATCTTTATTTGATGTGTATTACTTTTAAGAGAGTATTTGTTTTTTCTAGTTATTCAAAGGTTTCAGTCTAGATTGTTCAAACTAAAAAAAAAATAGCTATAAAACTTGCATTTCCATGATAATTATACAAAGGTTAAACTTCGAACTTAGGAATTAAGAGAATCTTATTACGAGTCAATATGTAGCTAAAGAAATTATTCAATAAGTACTGAATTAGGTCCTTCTAAAACTTATGAGCTCATATCCTAAGGCCTCACACACCAAATAATCAAAGTTAGGTAGCGGGTATGAATCATTTACGTAAATGTTGTTTAGATTAGTGAAATACACACATACTTCTCATTTTTCATTCAACTTTTTTATTCTTATGACGTTTGTGAGCCATGTCTAGTATTGAATTTTGCAAATATGCCCTTTAACAAACATCTTATATTCTTCTGCGATGATTTTTCTTCTTTCTCTCCTTTTTTTTTTTTTGAATTATTGTATTTTGGAGGATCTCCTGTAACTTCTGCTGACATATGAATTTGGGATTAATTCCTAGCATATTGGTGGTCAACCATGCAAAAGCATGATGGTTTTCCTTCAAAAGATATACCAATGTTTTCTAACTTATCACTTAATTCAATGTCAATTTTAATTATCTTTTAATTTTAAATGTCTATTGATTTTATTGATTTTAGGGACCTTCGCTCTTTGTATTTAAGTCTAGAACTAGGATATTGACTCGATGTGTGTTAGGATCAACATAAATCTGTCACTGATTGACCAATCTCCCTTTTACACTTCTAATCTATTTTTATCACTCTAACTTGTTTATTGATAGCAAGAAACTTGACCTTGAGATGAATCATGTAGAACACATCACTACAACAAAAATCACTTTATTGCAAGAAAAATTAATATTATCGATGGTCAAAATTTAACGTTAATATTTAAAATCTATCGGTAAATCAAAATTACCGACAAATTATTAATAGTCAAAAATTTGTCGGTAAAACTTTTGTTTGTAAATTTTATCGGCAAAACAAAAATTTCATTTGTAATTACTGACAAAAACCATTTGTAAAATACGATGATAATTATCAACAAAAAAATTCATCAGTAAATTCGTTGGTAAATAGTGGGAATTAGTACATCTTCTTCCTCCTCCCCCTGTCTTCTTCTTTCTTTTACCTTTTCCTTTTTTTTATTCTTCCAAAACCACCTTCGCTACACCTCTTGCTTTGTCGTCGTCCTCGCCATCACTGGTTCCTCCTTTTTCTCCTCTTCCTTCTCCTTCCATACCTTCTTTTCTCACTCTTTCTTTCTCCATTTCTCTTTCTCCTCAACCAACCTTGTCATGCCACCACCGCGTCTCTACGACACTATCACTGCGTCTCTACCGCACAACCACTATGTCGCCACCGTGCCACTGTTAAGCCTCCGACATCTCCTCCTCCTTTTTTTCCTTTTCCTCTCCCTCTCCTATTCCCTCTTCCTTTTTCCTCTTCCTCTTACTCTTTCTCCCCCTTTCCTCTTACTCTCCCTCTCCCTTTTCCACTTCCCATTCCTCTTCCTTATCATCCTCCTCCTCTTCTTCTTCTTCTAAATTTGACGCACCCTTTATTTTCTATGACATTAGATGCGAGATTTGGACGAGAAATTTCTTGCACTTTTTATCAACATATTTACCAACAGATAAATCTGTTGGTATTAAGAATTTTAAATTACCGATAGATTTTAAGTTATCTAATTACCGACGGATTTTAAGTTATGTAATTATTGACGGAAAATTAATTAAACCAAATTCAAATAAGTTATCCAAATCAAGAACTAAACCCTAAATTTCATAGGTCGGAGAATAAGATAAACTAACCTTGATTGTACAGTTCCACTATGAAGAGATTGGAAGCAATGTAGATCAAATGGACATTAACCCTAGAATATGAGACGTCGAAATTAGAATGGGGAGAACGAAGAGCATTAGAGACCAGAGCAATGAGAAAAATCAATGAGAGATGAGCGTTAGAGATAAATGACGAGAGATGAACAAATAGAATAGTAAAACGACGAGTAATAAATAAGAACAGAGAAATAATGGTCAGAAGCTCCACCTACCAAAGCGATGAGACTAGAGAAACCCGCGAAGAAGCTGCGACGGTGAGATTGGAGAGGAAGCTGCGAGGACAACCAGAGAGATTGGAGAGAAAGTCATGACGGGGAGAGGCAATCACAATGGAAAACGCCACGCTTTTTTATTATAGCTCACATGATTTAAAGACAACATTTAGAGAAATGTGGGTTTTGATAGTCTTTATACCACATTTATAAAATTGTTGTCTTTAGTATGCTTAGGCAACATTTATACCCATGTGGTCTATTTTAGCATCATCTGAAGAGCAAAATTGTAGTACATCTTTTAACTTTTAAATGACAGTCCACTAAACAAGAGGTAATCATGAGAATGTGTGTTAAACATGATGCATTTCACTAATATCATTTTTATCATGTTGTCATTCATAGAAGTTGTTCTAATCTTGGCATATCCTCAAACTTTAACCTGATGCTTGAGAATCCGACCAGCACATTCTTGACAATTATCAAACAATTTCGAAATTTGTAAACCCACTAATATATCACAAAACTTCCTAGGCCAACTACCATGCGATGAATGTTGTAAGACATCATTATCACCAATATGACAATTGGGTCATTTTCATAAGGGGCAACATCTTCTAGGTCAACATTCAAAATTAGCGAGCACTAATTTGGCATATCTTCGTCTCCTGAGTAGGTTTTCTTACTCTCTGAAAATCTCCAACAATTGTGTTAAAATCATGTAGGATAAGGTCCCATGAGTTTCATGTCAATGTGTTGTTTAGTTATTTCTTTGAGACAATCATATATTTTTTTTGCTGGTTTGTGTAAAATGTCAAACATCATTTTTTGATAAGTTGTTCAATGTCAAATTATGGAAAAACACACACACACACACACACTAGATTTAGGGTTTAGGATTTAGGATTTGTGCAAACACACACACACATTATTGTTATATTTTTCTTTTTGCCATATTATTTGTGCAAAGTATTATCTTGGAGTCTCATATTAATTAAGATGATATCAAAGTATTTGAAGTCTATTCCAATAATATTTATTATTTATTGGACTTATCGTATCACCTCTTATCAAGTCGTTATCATACTACAAATTAATGTCTAATTTCACGTTTTGCACGAGGAATAAGGAGGAGTGTGTTGGAGATGATAAAACAAATTTATCACAAATTTTGCCTTACAATATTTGTATAAGAATATGATTAATTTTAAAAAGGGATCTGTTCCATCACATGTTTGTATCTAAACCTGTGTTTATGAAGAATGTATAACCGAGATGAGTGAGTGTTGATACCTGTGAAGTGAATATGAGAGATGGTTGCTTGTTTTCATGAGAAAAGCATGACATGAAAAGCGTTTCATTCCAAAACTCTTGAACCCTTAATTTCCTCAACACCACCCTCCCCATCCTCCTTCTCATTCCGTGGTCCCCACACCACGTGTCACACCATCTCTTCTCTCACAAAAACCATCCTCATCCCATTTTTCTTAAGTCATCATGCATACCAAAATTTCACACACATCCACCCCACCTCCCTTTCTCAACCCTTTTCCAAACCCAAACAAACTCCCATTTCATCTCGCCGCTACTTTTTTCCAAATTTCACCAGAGCAAAAACCACATCACCATAAACTAACAACATCCTCAATCAAACTTTGTTCTCAAAACTTAATGCATCACAGATACTCACAATTCATCCTAATCATATTATCAGTATCATGGACAGCACGGATTCATCTTCAGCTTCTCAGCACCCACACCTCCCTCCAGGCTTTCGCTTCCACCCCACCGACGAAGAACTCGTCGTTCACTACCTCAAGAGAAAAGCTTCTTCCACACCCCTTCCCGTCGCCATCATCGCCGACGTTGATCTCTACAAGTTCGATCCTTGGGAGCTCCCAAGTATGCATCTTTCTCACACCCCACTTCATCTTTTCATCCCTTTCTTCAAACCCATCTTTTAAATTCTTGTAATCACCACACTTCTTTTGGTCTCTTTTGTATCATCGGAACCTGCTATTACAAATGCAAAACTGTCTTTCATCATCGGATTTAGGTTGTTTTTGATTTGGATTAAGATTGATTTTAAAATAATATTGTGTACATTTCAAGTTTTACTATAAAAGTAAATTAATATAAAAATATAGTATGGAATTTATTTTATCTAATTTTTGAATCAATTTACCAACATGAAGCCAATCCTAGTTCTACGTGAATCTAAAGATTTTGTTTTTGTGTTGCAATGGTTTTTCCATTTCTGTTTCTGGTTTTTTGTAGGTAAAGCAACTTTTGGTGAACAAGAGTGGTACTTTTTCAGCCCGAGGGATCGAAAATACCCAAATGGGGTCAGACCCAACAGAGCTGCTACTTCTGGGTATTGGAAAGCCACCGGAACTGACAAGCCTATACTAACTTCTGATGGGCACCAGAAAGTTGGTGTTAAGAAAGCACTTGTTTTCTACGGTGGAAAGCCTCCAAAAGGGGTTAAAACCAATTGGATCATGCATGAGTATAGGCTTGTTCACGATTCCTTTAATTCAACCTCAAAACCTCCTCCTCTTGTTCCTCCAAACAAGAAAAATTCTCTCAGGGTGTGTACATATATATATATAACAATGTTTTTTTTTTCGGATTAATTTGAGTTTTTATGTTTTATTTTTTGTTGTTGTAGCTTGATGATTGGGTGTTGTGTCGAATATACAAGAAAAGCAACAGCACCACCGTAACAAGGCCACCATTGATGGAGCATGGGGAGGAGCTTTCAATGGAGAACATGCTTCCAACGATGTCAACTTTGTCAATGGCTAATAACAATACTCAAAATTCTAAACCTCCATCTTCGAGGGGTACGAGTTATGGAGCACTGGGACTTGAAAATGATGACAACTTCTTCGATGGAATCTTAGCCGTTGATCATCATCATCATCATCATCATGAGAGCATGCAAAGTGGTTCTGATAATCCTCACCTTTTCTCTCCAAACTCAAAGGGTGCCAACTTTCCTATGAAACGTGCTCTCACATCTCAACAACTTTGGAACGAGACAGGGTCTCCGGGGTCATCTTCTTCATGTAAGCGATTCCATGGTGATCTTAACAGTGGAAGCAGCAACGCTGAGGACAACGATTCCTTTGTTTCCTTGCTTAGCCAGTTTCCTCAGAACGCAACTTTTCAACCAAACGCGATTCATGGCTCCGTTGGGGATGGTGCGCAGAGGCAACAACACTTTCAACTTCCTGGTATAAATTGGAACTGATCCATAATTAACGTTGTGGTTTAGCTTAGATTACATTACACACACCTGATGAAAAAATGTCACACCATTATATTTAGTACTTTTATGTTGGTCTTAGTATTTTTCACTTGTAATCATAACATGCAGAAAATAGGAAGATATCAGACTTTAGACATATGTTATACTTATGATTATAAAACCTGAAGCTTACAAATTGTACTGGATTAAATTTTATACAACCTCGTAATAAAATATCTTACATAGTATAAAGGACTAACAGAGATACATATAAAGTTCTTCTTTTAATCATTAGTTAATCATTATGCTACGCGTTTATACATTAGTGGAATCTTTGCCCTCACCAATCGTAGAACAGAGTGTGTGTATCTTGACAACAATAGTTTTTTTTCTGATTGTTGTTGAAGTGAAAGTAGTTTGTCACGATTCTTTGATGGAGAAGAAAGATACATCATGAGGTGTCTAGTGAGTCCCACATCGCTTCTTTTGTTTTTCAAAGAAGAATCTCGTAAGGTCGTAACCAACTACCTTTTTTCGATCAGCATCAACTACCTTCCATACTAATGTTTTCGGCATTAAGGTAAAATAGACATGCATGAAAATAAAAGGATGAATTAGGTTATAGTTGGATAATTTTTGTATTCTGAATCTACATGTTTAAAATTAATTTTTATATATCATTTTTAATTTGTTTTAACCCTGACTGCCTAAATTAATAGGAATTAAAAAAAATTATAGTTAAAAACTAAAAATGAGTTTTGATTATAAAAAACTTAAAAGTAATTGTTTTCGAATACGGAGACCAAATAAATGACAAACAAAGTAAAATATACTAAAAAGGGTGAATGAACATACAAATCCTTATCCTATTTGTTGTCTTCTATCGCGTAGGTACCATATCTTCCTGTGATTTAAGCAAATGTAAATTATTTATGTGTAAAAGTTTCCTCTGATACTTAAATTTCTTAAAAATATAATGTAGAGAGGTTAACATCATGGAACTTTTTCTACTAGAAAAACATTTAATGGATATTTGAAGAAGTTTGACTTTGTAATTCTCCACATGCATGATTGGAGATGAGATTATTGCAAGATTGTCTTTAAAGAGTAATAATTATAGTAGTAATTAGGGTAGGTTGTGGTTGGATCAATCCAACCAACAATTAGAAGAATGTAAATTAAATCAATTAAAATCAGTAGCTGATTTTCAAAAATATTTTGGGTACCAAAATTTTATCTATAATATATAAAAAATTGAAGGGACTAGATATACTATAATTAAAAACATTTTTTTTATTTGACGATTGATTCAAGCATAACACAAAGAAAGAGTTAAAGCGAAAGTTATGCTTTTAAGTCGTTTTTTTTTTTTTGAAGTTGTGATTTCAAGGCTTACTTATGATACAAGTGATTTTTTAAATTTTATCGATTTTAGGAAGTTTTAAAAATTACACATTTTTCGTTAATTTGCCTTGGTAAATATTGATTTTTAGAAAACTGTGAATTAACATAGACTCTGATTGGGAGAAAACTTAAATATGAGAGTCTATTACATTTACATCTTCTATGTTTATTCGTAGTATGAGGAGGCTGTTACTACTAGGTCATAATTCTTGATAGTCATGAAACAACTTTTCCAACATAATAGTTCGAGTTTTAAGAAAATTTAAAAATCAAACCAAATAAAAATAAAAATCAAATATAGTTGTATTAGTAAAAATAAATTTAATTTTAGATATAATAATTTGATATATAAATTATAATACATGTATGTGTTTTTTTTAAAAAAAATATTACTATTAAAATATATAATAATTATTTTGTAAAATGGGTCAAACAATGAGCCTACAAGTTGGATCCTAAGCTTCTGTTTTGTTTAGGGTTACATGCTAAATGAATCTAGGAAAAAATGATCGGCTTAGTATGACTCATTAATGAGTTTCTCGAGTTGATCGCCAAATCTATTTTTACAATTATAATTACAAGTATTCTTAATTTCATTTTTGACTTATAATAAGCATACTAGTTACTTTTAATAATTTGTTTATTTTTTCTCCCATTGAGATAAAGAACATAAATATTATTTTTTATTAACTCATTTCTAGTTTTCTCGAATATTTTTTAAATTGGAATTTTTTTACTACAACAAAGAGTTCTTTAAGATGGATAACTCTCAAATACAATATATAATAATAAATGCTAAGAGATGATTTTATAGAATGAAGGTTTTACAAATATAGAACACTCTCATAGTAGTGTCTATAAGTTATTGTATGATCTAGAAATTAAGAGATTTTAAATAGTAACGTAATGTTGATATTCTTGTTGAGATCACTATTTGGTTTTGAATGATAAATCACTACTAAAAAAACTCATATTTCATGTTAATTTTGTTTTGAATTTTTTTTTGTAGGAAATATTTTTTATAAAACACTTTTTCGCAACAAATTTTGTAGGAAATACTTGCGAATTTATTATTTTGTAGGAAATAATTACCCACGAAGGAATTATCTGTCAATAAAAAATTGTAGAAAAAATAACAGGAAAAAGTCTTTTCTTGCAAAATTTTTTAACAAATTTGCAAGAAAATTCCTATGTAATATGAGATTTTTAGAAGTGAATATTCTATTTACATGCATCTTAAATAAAACTATTATAAATTGCTTGTAAATCTTCTATTGTGTGTCAAAATTACTAGGGGTGGCAAAACGGGTCAGTCTGGCCCGTTTTGGCCTAGCCCGTCCGTGGCCTGCCAAAAACGGGTCAGGTCGGGTTGGCCCGCCACCAATAAACGGGTTGGATAATGTAACCTGCCCCTTCTTAGGGCGGGTCGGCGGGCTGACCTACCTCTTTTTTTTTGTTAATTTTCTTTTTTAATTTTTGTTAATTTTTGTTAACTTTTTTAATTTTGTTTTTATAAATCTATTATATATATAAATTTATTTATATAATATAAAATAATAATTATTTTTTTATTATTTTTAATTTTAAACATAAAAATGAAAAAAAATTGAAAAAAAAGTTGACGGGCCACAGCAGGTTGGCCCGTTTTGGGCCGCTAAACTGGCGTGCCGGATTACATCGGGTTGGCGGACTAAAAATTTCAACCCAATCTGTCCTTTTCTCGACGAGCTGGCGGACCTGACCCATTTTAACATCCCTAAAAATAACAGAAGAGATTGATCTAGCTCGTACCTAATTCGTTATTTTAATACAGTAATATCCATTAGTAATATCCATTGAGCAACAATAATCACGTCTATATTTCACTCTCATTTAAATGGTGTTGACAAAAACAAACACATTAAGTCGATTTTAAAAAATATGGAATAAATTATTAATCTAAAAATAAATATACAAAGTAATTCAAGTTTATTGAATCTCAATATAAGTAGAAAAGAAATCGAGTGTATTAAAAATAAATAAAATTCAAATTCAAATAGTTTTAATTTATTTAATATGTCCTTTTCAAAATAACTTTCATTTAATGGGTACCTTGTTCCCAATAATTCTCTTGTATCTTTTATATCAAGTCTTTAGGATTTTTCTTTAAAAAAGTTTGATAAAATATTTCGATTTGAAACAAAATTAAGCATAAATAAAAATATAAAAAACTGAGTTGTTTGACCTTTTAATTATTGGAACAAATTCATGTATGAGTTCTCAAATGGTAACTTTCTTATTATTGTAGAGTCACTTGTAAAAGAAAATGTTAAACAATAAGTGACATAGCGGGCCTAGCCCATTGAGTTAACTATAGACTTTATCAGGGCCTGGTAGAACGTTCACACTCAATTTTTTTTCTTTCTTCACCTCCATGATTTTCTTCTTGTGTCTCTCTATGCAGTTTTGTCGAAAACAAATCTGAACTAAGTAATCCAAAAAGTTCCTAGAAATTAAGAGGTTAGATATTATGTTCTAATTATAAAATATTCTTTTAAATATAATTCAAAAATATAAAATATGTAATTCAAAATTTTTTTTTAGTAAAAAGAATATAAACAATATAAGATATAAAAAAATATATGGTAAAATGTATCATCATTTTTTAGTGTTACATGTCACTATGTTATTAATTTGTTCAGAATAATTTCATCTTAGATGGCATTGTATACCTTAACATCTCATTTAGGTTAAAATTCTGGTTGGAAAAAACAAGGTTCTTAAGTTTATTCATTCTAATCCATCTTTTTTTTAGTCTAGTCAGTAAACTTTCAACAATCCTTAACATCTCATTTAGGTTAAAATTCTGGTCAGAAAAAACAAGGTTCTTAAGTTTATTCATTCTAATCCATTTTTTTTTAGTCTAGTCAGTAAACTTTCAACAATCTTTCTCTCTAAAAAACTTTTATGCATTTCAATTTCTCAACATTGTTGAAATGTTTCATCCAAACACAAAGTAAAAGTTCAAATCTTCACCACAATCATCCTCATGGGAAGAAGGAATCCACTGCTATTAGAGTTTGATAAGATAACACTTTGACGAGAAACACAACAAGGAAGATCACCAACTTGATCTAAACCTCATACATGAAAAATGAGAAGAAACTCGAATAGGACAAGAAGCAATGAAACAAATAGCTACAAGATGGTCCAACACACGAGTAAATGAATGAGTTTTTCACAAAAATAACTTTGTAAGCTTGGAGAAGCGAGAAGAGATAAACTTGAAGATAGTCCCTTATGCCATTAAAACTCCTCGTAATGCAACTTCATTAGAAGCTTTGCAACTCTCAACATCAATCAAAGACGATGAACAATGTCTTTGAGTGGAGATAGCAACATCACACGAGGAGGACTTGGAAAAGATTGATATAGATCCTCAATAAGAAATTAAAAAGACTCAATCTGAGTACCAAACGCCAACACTCAAAGTTCAAATCATGAAACATAACAATGAACATCTGAATATATGATTACTTGGTAAATCCAAGCATCAACGTCCGAATATGTGACTACTTAGTAAATCCGAGCATGAACGTCCATGTGACTACTCGATAAATCTAAGTTTAAATTGATCTTCCAAAAACGTGACTGTATAAGTATCCAAAAATATGATTGTCTTAGTAAATTTGAGTACAACTTAAGAATTTCAATAACCATTATAAGCTTTGATGGAAATTCATTTAATAACTATTTTAAAGTGTTTAACCATGACCCATAAGTCCAAATGAAAATATATTTGAGGACTACTTTGGATGGTCATACGTCCATAAGTTATACATTTAGTAACTAATTATCATAAAAAAGTGTGTATTTTTTTCTTTAATTCGGATTTTTTATTTCTAAATTGAGTTTTTTGCTAAGAAATAATTTAACAAAACACAATTTTATAAGCTCGATTACACACTAATAAGGTTAATCCACCTTGAAGACAATTCGACCAAATCCAAAAAAACAACATCTATTATTTATATCACATAACATAATTATTAAAAAAATAAACATAATAAAAAATATAAAACATGACATAACGATACTAAATTTAATATATATATATATATATATATATATATATATATATATATATATATATATATATATATATATATACACACGACATAGACTATTATGTTATCAATTTGTTCTCATATCCTCTCTTTTATTAAAAAAAAAGGTAAATTTTTTGTTATGTATATCACAAAGATTATTCTACTTTACACCGTACATGATTCACCTACATCTTAATTTTAATTAAGGGAAGAGAAAAGTTTTGCATAAAAAAGTATTATCGTTAGGAAATAGAAATAATAAGAACACTTGAGCAAAAAGTTTGAATACAAAAGTAATAGTTATAGCTATAGCACATATGCTAATTCCAGATTCACGTACAACAAAGAATCGTGTCACGTCAACATCTCATCATGATTCATAGGTCAATCATCAACTCATTATCATTAATATTATTTCTCTAAATTTATTATTATTTTTTTCACTATAGTTCGTTCTCATCACTTGTAAAATAGTAAAAAAATAGATAAAGTTAATAATATGATTGAAAAATTAATTAATGAGAATACTAACATGAGAAAATAACAATTAAGTTATAATCAATGATAATTGATTTTATTGTATTTATGTTAAAATATAGAATAATTAATTTTATTAATTAAATTACGATATGGTCTTAAGGTGTAATTAGTTATCTTTTTATCCAAATTTATTTCAATTAGACAAGTATTATAACAATTCTTCAAAAGAAATTTGAGTAAGGTGTTAAAATTGGTTTTTACGTGTTGACTCAACATGGATTGAGTTAAAAGTAGGTTAGTTCAACCTTTTCATTTTTTGTGAGTAAAATTTTATAATTCAATCTGATCCAACATGAGTTGGTGAGTTAGTTTACTTACGCATGTTTTTATTTTTTTTGTAATTTACTTTATATATTTATAGTATTATAACGAGATTGAATTGACTTAATTTATTTTTTATAATAAGAAAATCAAAATTTTCATTTAATTCTCAAATATTATTATAAGGATAATAATTAAAGTATCAACGTATATAACTTGAGAAACAAATTAATTGAACATTCATATTATTTCAATATTATTGAATAACGTTCTAGTTTTTAAAGATATTGAATTGTGAACCTACTATATAATTAGAAGTAGGAAATAATTATAACAAAAAAATGTTAATAGGTTAACCGAGTCAATCTACCTTCAACCTAACTCGTACCTGTGACTTGACTTTTGAAAAAAAATTAAATTATTTCCAACCCAGTTCAAACTTATGGTGAACCATTAACTCATGGGTTGAAACATCTTGAGTTAATTATTAACTAAATTAGAATAATCTTATTTATTATATTGATTCGCACAACTATTGATATGTTTTCAAGTTACAATATATAATAATCTATAATAATGAATAAAAACACTTATCATATTTCGTATATATATATATATATATATATATATATATATATATATTATTTTCAAGATATACATTTTTTTTTTCATTTGAATTTTCCACTGCTTACAAAACGATTTCGAAAAAGTAGTTTTGGTTAATCTTTTATTTACAAACAAAAATTCAATATTTCAACTTCTCAAAAAAAAAAAAATCATTTCTTCGTACACATAAAAGTAATGATCTATTTGTTTCAACTACCGCCTACAGATAAAATCACTGACCCACATACTTACTAATAACATAAAACTATATTTTAAAATATTAATAATATAATATAAAATTTTAAAAATGTAATTAATGTAATTTATCTTTAATTTAAATATAGAAAGAGATGAAGACATAGGGACACCAATGCGAGTCTATAAGTAATTCAACCGCAAATGTGGATCAGACTGACTCGTCCCACACTTTTAACACAGATCCGCAGGTCAATTTGTTTTTTTAGTTCTTATGATACGACTTGTAATGTTAAATTAATTAAGAAACTTTAACAAGTTCATAAAATTAAACAAAAATTTTAAAGAGTTGATAATAAATTAATAATTTAATATTTTATTATAATCATATTCGTATTTTAACATACAATGTATTCTTCAAATTTTAATATATTCAAAAATATATATTATTTATCTTTTTCAATTACATAAAAATTTGAAACGCTCGGTCATACAAAAAGAGAATAATTAATATATAGAAATACAATTTTTTTTATACAAACAGTAAACCAGTCCATACAAACTGCGAACTATACTCTATACGAAACAGACTTCAGCGGACCTACAACTTTAATATCTCAACCATCGGCAGGACTGCATATTAATCCGCAAGGCCACCTCATTAAACCTAAAGACAGAGAGATATGGAGTTTTCTTTTCTTCTTTTTGTAGACGGGAGCAGACAAGTTAAAGAATATATGGTGTGAAACGGTGACGCTCTTGTCGGCCCAGAATATGGATGGATTCTTTTGCCTTGAATTGAATGAAGCTCATTATTTTATTTTATACTTTTGAGGTGAAACTTGGTACAATGGATTTTTTAACAATAATAAAATTATATTTATTACTTTTTTATAGGATAAGAATAATATGCAATATAAATATAGTTATAAAATCGTTCGAATTGTTTTTTTTTTTACCTTTTTAATTTGTTAACATTAACATTTTTATGTGTTTTTCAATACAAATAACTATATTGTTAAAAAGAAAAACTCATCTCTTATTCTATTTCGCAATCCTATTTTCATAATTTTTTTAAAATTTTTTCTATTATAATTTATAAACATAAAAGTTAAAACAAGATAAATTAAGTATTCAATTAAGTAAAACATTTTTAACTTTTTTATTATTTAAAAAAGATTAAGTATGTTTTTAGTTCTTGAACTTTGACTGAAAATTGGAATTCGTCCATGTTTAAAACTTCGATACATTTTGGTCCCTAAACTTTAAAAATAAATGAATATGTTAACTTTTTTTGATGAGTCAAACATATTTTCCAACAAATATTGAACCGATAATGTGTCAAACGATGTAAACAACTCCATGTTAACATGAAACACGTTCTACACGTCAAAAAAAGTTAATGTAATTGGGTTAAAAAGATTATATTTATTCATTTTTAAAGTTTAGGGACCAAAATGTATCAAAGTTTCATACAAAAACGAATTTCAATTTTGAGTCAAAGTTGAGAAACTAAAAACATACTTGACCCTTTAAAAGATACATAATTCAAGCGTAGTTCATAAAATTTGTCAAATTTAAATAATTAGAAATATCAATAAAATAATGAAGTTGAAATTTTAAACTATTTTTTTATTCATTAAAATAATTTTTTTAAGAAAAGTACATATGTTCATAATGCTAAAGTTTTATAAACATACTTAGAAACTAGAACATTGTTTAAATTTCAAAATTTCATTTTTTTTTCTCCCTATACCTGTCATTTAATTATTATAGTTGTTTATCCACTCTAATAAAAAAAAATATTCACTATAAAATAATGTTTTACAGTGACAAATGATTTTTTTATGTCGAGTATTATCATAAGAATACTACACATTTCAACAAATTTTTCCATCCATTCTCTCTTAACTTTTAAATCAATATTTTAGTAGGACAAACTAGTTGCATATCATTAAGTACATCTTGAGATTTTTTATAAGAAACTTGACTAAAAGACAACCATTAGTTTCAATTATCTCTTTCATTATTCATTATGTGTAAAAACAATATAAACTCAAACCCTTCAATTCCTAATCAAATCTATTCAAAATGACTACCTAATACCTACATTCACTTGCATCAAATTTAAGCTTTCATAATAGGTGAAAGAACCTTTTTCGTATGACATAAAACTCACTATGTGTTAAATTAACTAATCCCAATTAATAATTAAGACTATTTAAAGATATAAAGAAAGCTAACTTTGTGTGTTACATTATTTTTTTCTTCAGAAAATAAACATAATAAGTAAAAAGTAGTAAATATAATGAGTTTATATTTTACTATTTCAATCGAAGGATTAAACAAGTGAAGGGAGAAAATATATATATAAAAAAATCTTAATTTTCTTCTCTATAGATTTAATCTGCTTTTGTAGAATTATTTATTATATTTAATTTTATGTTCCAATATTCAAATTAATTGATGTGTTTTTATAAACAAAAAGTGTAAATTCTCCTAATCCTACAATACCGTGCTCATGGAAAGGAGAAGAAAGTGAGAATATTGCTCCTTTTATTCATAAGTAGAAGAGAGGTGAAAGTATGAGTTTGAGGGTTATATTAAGTAAGATTTAGGCAAAATCTATTACCAACCCACTAAAAAATATTGGTTTGGGTTAAGTTTTAACATTTTTTTATGTTAAATCTAATCTAACTTAACTTAATTCATTTTGGAGTGAGTTGGAATAATTGAATTAAGATTTTGCAAAACTTTTATTTAAGTTGTAATTTTCAAGTATCAATCCCACTCAAAATAAATAACAAGATGTTTATAAAAATTAATAATGCTTCAACTAAGTCAATAAATTAAGTTTGTTCAAATTAATTTATACGCATTTCACGATTGTATTTGAATTGTTTATAATGTTTGACACATTCTTTTTCTTTAATATTAAGTCAAATATTACTATGAAATGCGCTTGAAATGTCAAATAAACTTAACAAAATTTGATTAAAAGGACTAAATTTACGTATTTCAAAAGATGGAAGACTAAATTGGTCCAAAGTTTCGAAATGGACTAATTCCAAAATTTACTAAAAGTTAAGGGACAAAAAACATATTTAACCCTATAAATAATATAAAAAATATATTTTTAATATAAAAACATATATGACCGAATAAATAAATAAAAAATAATTTTCTTCTTTAATTTAAGTTATGTATTTAGGATTTGAAAAAGGAATTAATATATTGGAAATTTTTAGGAAAATTTGACTTACAATTTTTAAATTGGCATATTCAATGATTTAAGTTTGGAAATTGGATGTGAATGCATCAATTATGTAAAACCTTTACAGTAAAAGGAGGTGCATAGTGGATTTTGTGTTTCGACATTTTATATTATGTCTCATTACATGATATCAATATTGATTTGATGCAAAGTCCTTTCAATGTTTTATTGAATTTGATATGGACTTAATTAACTTGACCCACTTAAGCATGTTAATTAAATTAGATTGAAAAAAAAATGTTCAGTTATTTTATCTTGAAAATCAAATTTTCAACTTAAATAAAGTAAACATTCTCTAGTTCCAATTGAGATTTTTCATTTCTTGCATGGCTTGTAAGACTGTGGCAATAAAAGGTTGGAGCGATATTAAAAATTAATTATCGTAGCAAAGGACAAAAGTATATGATGGGAATATATCAAGTCACATTTAGGGATGTTAATGGGGCGAGTACGGGTAGTAGATTTCCGTATCTTACTCGTTAGATAAATATTTTTGTTCCGTACCAGTATTTATATCTGTCGGATATCCATTATGCAGATATCTGCATAATTTTTTAATATCCACGGATATTCACGAATCACAGATATTTAAAAAAAATAAATAAATATTTAACAACATATTTTAATCATAAATTCAAATAAAATATAATAAATTGTAAACAAAGTTCAAATAATACATTTAAATAGTGTTGAATGTCAGTTTACAAATAAATGATTTTTTTAAAACTAATTGATAAAAAAATAACGGGTTAAATATGTTTTTGGTTCCTCAAGTTTAAATAAAATTTGGAATTAGTCCATTTTAAAATTTTTTGACTAATTTAGTCCTTCATCTTTTGAAATGCGTGAATTTAGTCATTTTAACCAAATTTTGTTAAGTTTATCTGACGTTTCAAGCGCATTTCATGATAGTATTTAAATTTTTTACACCGTTTGACACATTAATGTTAACTTAAATATTATCGTAAAACGTGTTTGAAATGTCGAATAAACTTAACCAAATTTTGTTAGAAGAACTAAATCCACCTATTTGTAAAGATAAATGATTAAATTAGTCAAAAGTTTTGAACAAGGACTAATACCAAATTTTACTGAAACTTGAGAGAACAAAAACATATTTAACTAAAAAATAACTCATTCAAAATCAATATGTTAATATTTTAATCATATTTTTTATTTTTTAATTTAAATTATAGTATAACGAATACGGACATCTACGGGTACAAATACTATGATATTCATACACGCTCCGTTAACATACAAATATTAAAAATAGTCATACCCATTACTTACAAATATCCATATATAATATCTATTTTTAACATGTCGCATGTTTTATCAGCATATATCAATATGGATTTTGTTGAAAATTCCTAATTACTTCCAATATGATAAGTAAATGACAGGCGACATCGTCTGATTGGATTATAACCCTTTACTGTTATGTTATTTATGGGTTAAAATGTGACAATATTATCCAGTGTACCATCAACACTTGATTGTCTTGTATTACTTACTCAATTAGAAATAGTGTTACTACCAATTTAGTAAAAGAATTACGTTCATACTTTTTAACAAAAATTAAACTACATGAAAAATAAAATCTATAAAATAAAAAAATATTAAAACCCATATCTCAAGGTTCTGACACATTGTATATATTTTAACATCTATAGTTTAATTCAGCGTATTTAAATTGAGATTTTTTATAAATAGCTAGCCCAGGTACAAGGGATCTCAAAAATAATTTTATTCATTTTATTTAAATTACTATTACTAAATATAATATTTTAATCCGAAAACAATATAAATTTTTAGTTTTGGTGAATACAACAAATATTCCATGGACCAAAAGTTAATACAAAAGAACAATTTTGGGTTAGTTAAGTGTGGGTAACAAGGCTTTTGTTTTTAGTAACACTAATGTCAACAACAACCGCGTTACATGTCCCTTATGAATGTATATCGCCTCAACAACCGACCCAATGTTCTTCTCACCAACACATCCATTTAAATTCATTACAATTTTATAGATTAGGTAATCAATGTGAAATGAGATCACATCATTCGATTTTCAAATAAGTATGAAAATTGGAGACCAAACAAAATTCATAATATAATTACATCGTACTTATTGAAAAAAAAAAGAACTTAGTATGAAAAAAAAATCTATGATTTTCTTCATGAAAATTATTTCACGCTTTGAACTCCATACTATAGTAGAAAGGAAAATCCCTTAACACATTAAAAAATGTATCATTAGTCAATAATCTTATATTCCAAAAAAAAAACCTTTAATTTTTAGAAATGTTTGCTTTAGAGGATTTAGTATTAACTTTCTTTGGCCTATCTCTACTAGGTTTTCTTGTAATTTGAATTGACTCATCATTTTCTTGAGTATTAGAATCTTTCCTCTCATCAAGCATATTAGTCCATTTAGAAGCTATTTTCATGATTATCCACCACTAGTTCGGGTTGTGATTGAACAACATATTGTATCACAACAGGTTGTACCATAAAAGACTGAACCATAGACTCTACCACAAGCTCCACTAGTACCTAGTCTTGCTATGAATCTTGCTTCTATTGGGTAAGTCTATGATCATGTATATAATGTATATTTCTCTCCATTTGAATGTTTTGTATAGGATCACACATCTCAGAAAGTGATTGGGAGATGTCGTAGGCAAGGTGGACTCTATGTCTTGAATTAGTACTTCAAGGAGTCAATAGTTACAACCTCTAGTGTGAATTTATCTTTGTTTCGTTTGTCTTCTTCTTTACCTTTTCATTGGTGACATTCTTGTTTGGTCATGTTTCTGCATCTCGTTTAAAGTTTTTAGCGTCTACATGAGTCTTTGGTACTTTGAACAGTCATGATATTTCTTATTGTAGTGGTTGTAAACTGGAAAAAATTTTCGCTTTACCTTTTAATAAAAATATTTCTTCTTCTCTTGCTTCTTTTGATCTTGTGCATTCAGATGTGCGAGGACCTTCTTCTGTATCCAACCAAAGGAGGTTCTAGATATTATGTCTCTTTCATTGATGATTTTACTCGTTTCACTTGGATCTATCTTATGAAACGTTGGTCTGATTATCTCACAATTTTCAAAATTTTAACACTCTTGTAAAGACCCAACACTCTGCTACCATAAAAACCTTTCGTTGTGACTTGGGAGTGAAGTCTAATGATTTTACCACTTTACTTGCCTCTAACGGAACTATATATCAAACCTCTTGCACTGTCACTTCTTAACAAAATGATGTTGCTCAAAGAGAACATCATCATCTTGTTGAGACTGCCAAATCATTCTTGTTATATGTTGATGTTCCAAGTGTCTTCTGGAATGAAGTTATTCTTACAACAACTCATGTTGTGAATCAGATCCGACTTCACATATTTTTAGTTTGTCTCATTTTGAAAAATTGTATGGTCATACACATGATTACTCTCATTTGTGTGTTTTTGGATTTACCTGTTTTGTTCTAAAATCACATGTTGAAAGTATTAAATTATTAGCCAAGTGTTATTTGTGTCTTTTAGGGATACATGGTCTTGATCAAAAGGGACATCATTACTTTGATCGGTTAACCAAAAATTGTATGTCTTACGTCATGTGTTTTTAGAACATATTCCATTTTTTTCTATTCCAGTTAATTCACATTATTTGACGACATCTCATGTTATTACAATTAATCTTTTTGATATTTGATAACACTACCGATTAATTCAATTTACTCGATTATACCTTAATGGATAAAAAATTAGACAAAATTTGATGCAACGAAATTAAGATAAGTAATACTCAATAAAGGTATTTGGATAAACATTTGTAGAAATACTTTTTAAAAAAATAATAATTTTTTCCATACAATAAAATAATTTGTTTTAAGTTAATATGTAAATACCTTTTCATTTAAATTTTGTAAAAGTACATTTTTATAAGGTACTTTTAATTTATTAAAAAAATATATTAATTCTGATTTTTCTTATTAAAAGTATTTATGAAGAAATTAATCTAAGGGATAAATATATTTTTCATCCCTATACTAACATGCTAAATTGGAAATCGTCCCTCTGTCAAAGTTTATATAACAATGATCCTTTTACTTTTATAATAAGTAAAAAGTATCCTCCATTTCAAACGGTGTTAAATATTTAATGACTTGGCAAACGACGTAGATGATGTGGCAATTTTTTACTTCAACAGTTGTTATTGCAATTAAAATATTTAAAATCTAATTACTTGATTTTTTTAATTTACCGTTGGGAGACATTCTAGGATTGTGGTTTCGTTGAAGGCTCACACCAGGAAGGCTCACACCATTGATCGATCTACACTAGGAAAGGCTCGCACCAGTTTCAGGCCGTAGAGCAACGTCGAAAATATCTGCGAAAGTCGATCTGAACTTGGAGTGTGGTTTTGTTGAAGAACGGGTAAGTGGTTTCGATTTGGAGTTCGTGTAGGGTTCGTAAGTAATGAATAGGGTAAAGTTCATTTTATTTTGTTAAAGACAAGTTGTTGGTGATGAAATCCCATGGCGAGAGCTCTGCATACATTCGCAGAAGTTCTGGAACGAAGAGTGTTGGTGCATCAAGTTCGTTCTCGGGTCTAAGAGGCAAATTATGTGGTTGTGGGGAAAGAGTAGTGTTTCTGCAAGCAAACACGACGAAGAACAAAGGAATATTTTTTTGGAGATGTAGGAGCTGGAGAGTAAGTTATTTTAATTCTGTTTTTGTTAGAGAAATAATTTATGATTGGTTTTGTTAATGTGTTTTTGTTTTAAGTGTAGAGTGATGATAACTGTAAGTACTTTGAATGGGTTCATGATGGTGAAGAAAGTATGATGGAAGACAAACCAGAAATAGAGGAAGAAGATGATGAATTAGTTGCCGTTAACGACAAATATGTGATACAACTGATTAGGAAAAATACCAAGTTGAAGTTGAAATTAGAGACAGAGATGACAGCAGGGAAGATACAATTTTATATTTTCGTTGTGGCTTGGATTTTGACATTAATGTTTGGTGTAATTATGTGTTTAAAGAGCAATTGTTCAGTTAACTGACAAAGTTTTTGTTTTAATAGCTTGCTGCCATTGTATTTGACTATGTATTAGACCCTTGCATCAGTGTTTAAGTTCTGTTTTTTGTCAATCAGTTTCACCTTGTTCTTCACTTTAACGTTGGAAAATTGAGTTGATTTAGTACCCATTACATTACTACATTATGATCTGCTGAATTCAATTAATCGAACAATACACATGTAAATTAAACCACAATGTATTCTTTCATGACCCTCACCAACTTCTCCATTATGCTGCTGACCTTCATTACCAACTCCATCCTCTCCATGAAATTCAGCACCAACATCCTTATTAGTACCCTCACATTTAGCCTCACTACTTGGACAACCTTCAATTAACTTCACAATCTCAACATTTTGTGTTTCAATAATTGTATGCTCCACATAAATATCTACTTCATCTCTACTTTGCTCTGCATAAGTGGATAACTCCATGGCATCCTTGTCCAACACAAGAAGTTTCAAATCTCTATTTATGCTTCCCTTACTGGGCTTCCACCATAACTTGAATTCACCAACATATTTAAATTCCTTGACTATATTCACAGCTTCACCACATATCAGGATCAACATTATGTATCCTATGTTTCTACCCACCCACGTAAACCAACTTCTTTTTCGCCCTCACAAATTTCCCCATGTGGTGAATTGTTAAATTGAACCTACTTTCCCCCATTTCATTCAATTTCTAACACTGATTCAAAAAGATAACCCCAAATTACAATGTGTTTCAAAACAATGAAATCATATGCGGACGAAAATCAAAATCAAAAATCAAAAATCAAAATCAAGAACTTATAAACCATACCTTCACTGTCGCGGACGAAAACCCTAGGATTCACTCTCGCACTCGTCGCACTGTTGCAGTACACGAAAACCCTATTGGGTTCTTGATCAAAATTCGTAGACTGCGCACCTGATTTTCCTCTCTTAATGGCACACCATCGTCACAACACTCACAAACCACTCTTAATGGCACACCATCATCACAGCACTCAGAGACCCTTTCGCATTTTTTTTCCACTCACGAGACTCTTTGCATTTTTTTTCCACTCACGAGGGTTTACCTAAAAAGTTAATAACTTTAAAACGTAATATTTAAAAGTATTTAGTTTACCTAAAAAGTTAATAACTTTAAAACGTAATATTTAAAAGTATTTACTTTAAAACGGTAAATTAAAAAAATCAAGTAATTAGATTTTAAATATTTTAATTGCAGTAATAGCTTTTGAAGTAAAAAATTGCCACGTCATCTACGTCGTTTGCCAAGTCATTAAATATTTAACACCGTTTAAAATGGAGGATACTTTTCACTCATTATAAAAGTAAAAGAATCATTTTTATATAAACTTTGACAGAGGAACGATTTCCAATTTAGCATGTTAGTACAGGGATGAAAAACATAATTAACCTTTAATCTAAATAAGTCCAAAACCAAATTGTCTAAAAAAGGACAGAAGGCAAACAAAGCTCCACTATTATCCTCCGGCGTCGCCATCTTAAAATCATGGCAAAATTACACATCGGGGTCACTTTGAAAGTTAATTTACAAATCCGGGTCAGTTGACTAAAATATTACATGAGATTGGTGAAGTCGTCATGATGGGTAACGACACATAAGGTGAAGTCGTTAGGAGTGACACTGTTTTCTTTTAAAAATTTAAAAATGCAAAAAACGTTAGGAATGGTAACTACATCAATAATGGAAGTCGTTAAAAAAGAAACCGGCTTCACGTGAAACCGTTTTGGTTCCTAACGGTTTAGGTTTTTCAAATTTTTTTTATATTTTCACTTCTTTTATTACAGGGTAAATTCATTAAATAATACTACATACAATTTTATATTTTATGTTTATTAGCATTCAAAAAATAATTTAGTTGGCACGTTTTACTAAAATAATATGTTTTGGAGTATTATATTGTTTGAGTTTTAAACTAAAAAATGTAATACTGATATTATTTTAATTTTTTTTAATGTTTAAGCTTTTTTTAATTTGCAGGCGTATTTTTTTCCTAAAAAACGTTAGAAAATTAATTAAAAAAACACAACAAAAATTAATACGTAACAGCCGTCCATGGTCATTTTCAAGCTCTCTGGGCTACCTTGTCAACACGTAATAGTTGTATGCTATTTCTCCCATTTAGAACTGACCACATACATTCATCCTATTTATAGCCTCAACACCATCAACAAGGCATATGAACTCCAATTTCATCTGGTTAAGAACAAAGATTATTGGTCTACATACACCGAACCTAATTTCATTCAAGACCCACACACGTGCCATAAGGCACCAGGAAGACCTACAACTAATCGTATCCATAATGAAATGGATCAGCCCGATCCAAATAAAGGGACTAAATGTTCATATTACAGAAATGAAGGATATCACAGGGGAAATTGTCCATATCGTCATTTGTTTTTTCTAACTCTAATTTTAAATTTTCGTATAGGATGAATTTCACATCCTGATTGTAATTTTTCATTATCTAATTGAATGTATCATCTTGCTATTTCTAATTTTATAAAAAATATTGCACATTTTATTATTTATAGAATACTTTAGAAATAATTAAAATTTAATCAACTTAGGAATATATTAAAAATAAAATAATTAATATAACAAATCAATAACGACTTATTTTGCTATTAGGTAGAAATGGTCATGCTAAAAGAAATTATTATATTTTTTTATTAGAAATTTGCATAAATATTTTATCAAAATAAAAAAAAAGTATTAATTTGTTAGTTTTTTCCTAAAAGAAACTGTAATTATATAATATATAATTCTGCCAAGACGTGACAACTACAAACCAAAATTGTCTATGTAATAAAAAAACTTAAATGTAATTGAAAAATTATAAAAACCAAAACCGTTAGGATCCAATACGGTTTTACTCGAAATCGGATATATTCGAAATCGGATATAATCCTAACGATTTCTACTGCGGAAGTCGTTACCATTTATAACGTTTTATGTTTTATAAAAATTTTAAAAGAAGACGGTATCACTCCTAACGACTTCACTGTGTCGTTCATCATGATTTCACTTATCTCGTGTAATATTTTAGTCAACTGACCCAATTTTGTAAATTAACCTTCAAAGTAACCTAGATACATAATTTTGCCTAAATGGATAAAAATGGTACCAATGATTAGCTATAATAATGATCATGTTATTCCGATTTTCGCTTGCAAAAAGAATTATAATTTTGTAAAAAATAGTTATTCATGAAATTAAAATTAAAAGAAATAATAATAAAAAATATTTTTGTATAAATGTTTTTAATAAATTTGTAAAAAAATCTTAGGAAGTATGAAAATTTTTAGTAATAATGTTATAATAAAATTATAATTCTGTGAAAGTATATCGGGATGTACGAAAAAATAAAAGTTGAAATGTACAAGTATTATCACTGTATAATACCTGAATGATCTACTATGGAAAAAGCAATTTCAATTGTCGTGATTAATTCATTGAGGAATACCCCACGTAGCATGCGTACATGTTACGTGCACGTCTGAAATTGTAGCAATTGTATATATATATATATAAATAAGGTAATGATAATATGATTCTATTTTGGACATTGGTATTTTTTGACACTAATTTATTATTATTATTTAATACTACTTCTTAATATTATTTATTTATTTTTAAATATAAAAATTAACTTTTATATAAATTGTTAAATGATTATCAAATCAAATGATATCAAATAATATATTTTTTCTATTTTTTAATTTTTAATTTTTAATTTTTTTTTAAAATTATAACTTATATTATATCAAGTAAAAAATTAAAGATGAGAGTTAAAAAATTGAAATTGATAATCTAATTCTCCATATAAATAGCATCTACAAGTTAAAGATTCAGAATCCAACTACGTTCTGTTCTTGTTTATGTCCTAAAAACATGGAGTCTGCATCATCATGCTCCCTCGTAGAAAAAATGAAGGCAATAATATTGTCATCAAATGTTGATCCCTACACTTATATATGGCCGTCGGCATACGATACTGCATGGTTAGCAATGATAGCAGATCCCCACGATCCTTCCAAACCCTTGTTCAAAAACTGTTTGCAATGGCTCATCAACAACCAAAATCAACAAGGCTTCTGGGGAGACTGTGATGCCTCTCACAAACCCTCACTGGAAACGCTTCCAGCAACCCTTGCTTCCATGCTTGCACTCAAAAACTGGAACACCGCTGCATCACTCATACAAAGAGGTGCTATGTTAATTACTTTTATGCTTCTTCAGTTATGTTTTTGTGCTTTTATAATCATTGGTTTTTTTCAATCTCTAGGGCTGTCCTTCATTGAAGCAAACACTGAGAAGCTGCTCAAGGATATCGAAAACTGTTGCCCTCGTTGGTTTATAATTGTTTTTCCTGCAATGCTTCGACTTTCGGAGTGTGCTGGAATTGAAATTGTGTTACCAGACACAGTGAGAGTGACAATCTCAAGTATCTTTCTCCATCAACAAAAGCTCCTTCATAAGTATACCTAATACATATGCCTTTCAAGTTTTTGTTATTTTTTAAGAAGTAGATTTTAATAGTAACTTAATTTCAAAAGAAATTTGTATTTATTTATATATTATAAAATAATTTTATTTTTAATCGATGTGAAATCTTTAACTAATTCGTTTACATCGAGGTATATATATTTCGAACATGAAATTAAATATTAAAAAGTGATAATGACTCGATAAAAGATAAAACGATAAATTCAACGATAATGATAAAAAAATTTCTTTAACCTTAACTCAACTTGGCTGAAATTTCTTTGGCTGGATTTATAAGATATTATTTTTGTAATTATAGTGTGTACTTAAAACGAACAGGGAGGAACTTGTGGGTAAGCAGGGCTTCTTACCACTTTTATCGTATCTTGAAGCTTTGGCACCTTGGTATGAAGTAAGTGAAGAAGATATCTGTAGCAATCTGAGAGGTGATGGTTCACTGTTCCAATCACCATCTGCTACTGCAAAAGCATTCATGGCTACCGGGAATATTCACTGTCTGGCCTATTTAGAATCTCTAATTCAGAGATGCCCTAATGGAGGTTTCTTTCGTCCTTTATTTTGTCCTCTTTAACATTATATATCAAATTAGCTTCGCATTTTTTTTTTCTCTTTACGTGTTTTGAAAATTTCACATTGCTACAGTTCCACAAACATATCCCATGGATGAAGACCTTATAAAGCTCTGCATGATAAACCAGTTACAAAGACTAGGGTTGGGTGAGCACTTTGATAAAGAGATTGAAGAAATTTTGGCAAAAATCTACAGGTAAAGACTATAGATAATGAAAGTTATTTGAATGTTGAAAAATAATACATAAGCAACCAAAATGCTAAAATCAGGTAAAGATAAATAAATTTTATAGGCTACATGATGTGATTTATAAAAAGATAAATACAAGGAAAAAAAGTTATTGATGCTACATAGGAGTTTAAAAATTATGGGTGTCCAAAGTATATCATTACTATGTCACAGAACTTGCTTATTTAATTTGCATGAAACTACATTTTTTTTTCTCGAAATTCAAGTCACTGGCAATTAAGAGATCACCTTTTTAAACGAACAGGTAATATATATATATATATATATATATATATATATATATATATATATATATATATATATATATATTAATTATTCATTTACACATACAAGATTAAATTCAATTCTACACAAAGGTTTATAACAAGTATAAGTATATATAGGATGACAATGTGATGTGTGAGGTTGAGTATTAGTGACTATTGGTTACTCAGATTGTTTGAAAACATTGTTTTGTGTATTCGTAAAAAAAGTATTATATAATTTTTGTATATCACATTTACTCATGAATACACATAAATATTCTTATATTTTTTCAAATTTTAAATAAAATTATTTAAAACTAAACCTTTAAAATATAAATTTGGATTGAAAAAAAAAAGTAATTTTTAAGAATAATTTAAATCAAATTACTTAATAAAATAATCTAAATAAGTTTTATATTTAAAAAAAAAAATTAGATGGATTGTTTCAAATTATAAATTTTAAAAAATTAATTTATTATAAAATATCTCCAATATAATCTATAACAATATATAAATGAGATTCCTCTTTTTGGGTCCACTTTTCATTTTTCAATTTTATCCTTAATTATTATTTTAAAAATTAATTATTTTATAATTATTTTTTCTTTAACCGTTTTTTTTTTAATTTTTTTTTATTTTGACCGTTATTCTAAAAATATTTTTTAAATAATTATTTTATTTAATAACTATTTTAAAATTTATTATATATGTTTTAAAAATAAATATTATTGATATTATAAAAATTAAAAAATGCGGATACAGACAGCGCCTGTGTGTTCGCTAGTAGTAGTAGTAAGTATAAAAAAAATAAGAATATATAAAATTAAATTTTAAACTACTCTTCTATAATTACTAACAATCATCACTTGAATTTTAAAAAATAAAATGTAATAATATTTATTAATGAATAACAAATATGTGTCGCTGTAGCTATACACATTATCTATAAATATTCATTAAAAATATTTATTTAGATTCATCAAAAATTTTATCCGTAAACATAGCCATTAATATGGACGGGTACAAATTTTTATTTTGATCACTACACGTCACCAAACATATTAAGGATACCTTTCAAATAAGTACACTCATCCAACAACCTACTTTAATGATATAATAACACATATTAAGTTTTAAATTAAAAATTAAATAAATATGATTGAAATAATATCATTTTAAGTTGTTAATGGATATTTTGATCGGTGAATATAAAATATCCATTTGAATACATATCTACACCCTAACAAATTCTAACTCCTCTTTGGTAACGAGTTTATTAGAAATTTACAATGTACCATCGTAAATGTTAGAATAGAAATTATCCCTATAATTAATTTAATTTAGAAACGTTCTTTTACAATAAAGTTAATTGATTTTTTTAGTTTGATAGTTAGTTCTACTAATTATGCTGTGTATAAAGAATTAAACTTAGACAGTTTGTCTGTAACGAATAAAAACACACAAATTCAGAAAAAATAAAAATATATTAATTATTTTTTATTATTCAATATTGCATGATTTAGTGTGAGTAATTGATTCTTTTCTTTAAAAGAAAAGAAAGTTAATTGATCCACGTTAAGTTACGTCAAAAAATAAATAAAAACTTTCATAGGAGTAATTCAAATCATCTTTATCTCTTGCCATAAATTTCACCTCATGGACCAAGCCATGGACTTCCACTCACCACTTTCACTTCAGCTTCTGTTTCTGTTTTCCACCCCTTTGAACAACTTATGGACACTGCATCTGAAATTATCCATTCACTCCATCTCAGTAAATACTTAAAAATATTGATATCTGAAGTTGAATTTAACAAAGTTTATTTAGTAAGATGTATAAGAGCATAAGTTCATATTGTATTTTTGTGCTTACTACAATAATACATGATCAAACTATGTATATTTGTGCATACACATGATCAACTATGGATATTTTGTATGATATATATAGGAACTATGTGGAAGAAGAATGGTGGGTAAAACCGACCAATATGGTTGAAGCTCAGCTTCACAAAGACTCTCTGGCATTTCACCTCCTAAGGATTCATGGATACAATGTATCACCCTCATGTATGTCATCCTTTGCAATTAACTATTTTACTCCAAATCTTAAATTTTAGAGCCAAAACTACTAAATAACATTTTGTTATTCATTATACAATTTTATGATCATAAAATTCCAAAACAAAATGCAGTGAGCTTTGGTTGGTTTTTAGATGACGAAGAAATTAGAGCACGTATTCAAAAGGAACCGGAACACTTGTCAACTACAATCCTTTCAATGTACAGAGCCTCAAATCTTATTTTCTGTGGGGAAAATGAACTTCAAGACGTCAAATCTTTCACCACAGATCTGCTTCACAAATGCTTGCTGACTAAAAATGGTGAACCTCACACCATTTTCTCCCAATTCCAACAAATGGTATGCCCACCGGACCCTCTACACCCTCCTTTCTTCATTTTTTTTCTTATTTGGGTTAAATTAATTCTACTTTGAAACTTTCCATCCATTCAAGTCTTTCATGTTTAAAAGTATGTGAATTTAGTTTTTTAATTAGATTTTGTTTAGTTTATTTAATATTTTAAATGTATTTCATGGTAATATTTGTGTTGTTTACCCTTCTAAAGTTGGAGAATTAAATTGATCCAAAATTTCAAAAAGGAACTAATTCCAATTTCATTAAAAGTTAAGAGACTAAAAACGTATTTAACCGTTTCCTATTTAATCATATATAACTATAACTAAACATTTACATCAACAATTTTGTTAAAATCATAGAGTTAAGTTAGGCTTAAAGTTCACTCCTTAATATGGTATGACAACAATGGGTTAAAGTCTATCCTAACAAGATTTGTTATCGAAAAATTTGTTGTTTGTTGGACATGTTGTTCCACTCGTTATCAGGTCGCTCTGAGACCATCCATTAATGTCCAATCCTGTCCTACGCACCAGATGTAACTCGGTGTGTGTTGGAAGCCGACATGGCATATTGATTTCACAGTATATAAGTGAGTGCAAACCTCACCTTATATATTGATTTTGTGGGATTAAGTTAAGATTAAAGTTAACTTCTTAATTAGATGTTGTCGGTATTTTTTTAAAATACTTAAAATAATGGAATTGAAAAGGACATTTTTAAATTGATTTTTGAACATATAACTATCTTAGGCTGAAATAAAGGAAGAAGAAAAAATTCATATTTTCTTCTTTGTCCGATGATCTTTGTAACTCTCGTATACAGTTTCCATTAAAACATGGGAAATGAAACTTTAACAAATAAATTTTTGACAAAATCGCTAAATAGAATATTTTTTTATTATTTTTATATAAAAGTTACAAAAATAAAATGATAAAATTTTAGGACTTTTTTTTTACAAAAATAATTGTTTGTCAAAAGTTTGTCATACCAAACTTTGTCAAAATAATATTATTCTTAAAACATTTACACAGTCCTTCTTGTGCAGGTTCAACACGAATTAAATACTCATTGGCTGGCCGAAACGGATCATTTAAAACATAGGACGTGGATAGAAAACAATGACACGGATGTTCTATGGAAAGGAAAAACCTCACATGTTAGGTACATTTTTTAAACCAAATTGTTTCATTTCATAAAAAACTTTTCCTATAGCTTTTGACAATTTTCCGATGTAGGATTTCACACTTTCAGAACGAAGATCTCCTAGAACTTGCGAGGCAGAATTACGAGTTGAAGCAATCAACTTTCAGACATGAATTAAAAGAGTTGACGAGGTTTGAATGATCCTAACACAGCATTTGCTTCTGTATCTCTTACTCATGCCTACCTCTGAATTACGAAATTACAATGATACTGTAACAGATGGGTGAAAGATTATGGTCTAAGAAACATGGGATTTGGTCGAGAGAAAACAACGTATTGCTACTATGCTATAGCTGCTTCTTCCACTAACTATCGAAATCAGAGTTACGTAAGAAGCCTAGTGGCAAAGACTGCTATACTCATCACAATTGCAGATGATTTCTTTGACACACAAGGCTCACTCAGGGACTTGAAACATTTCACCAACGCTGTTAGAAGGTATATATATGCATATTGTTATAAAATACACGTTTCTA